>JACCEA010730263.1_pt1 | contig 30497 bp, 43 predicted proteins | sample 7449851 | NCBI WGS metagenome assembly JACCEA01 (sample SAMN15323453, study PRJNA562643) | freshwater metagenome | isolation source: river surface water | place: USA:Blue River Watershed | collected 2017-08-18
AGGGCGACGCACACAGAAAAAACTGGTAGGGATGGGCACATGGATAGATTAGCCTCATTAGCTGCCGCCCAAGGCGATCCTGACCGGGCATTAATTAACTAAAAACTATTAGGGGTTGGTTATGGATATTGAGAACATTGAGTTGTGTCATTATGGTCGAGGCGAGCTGATTGATGTATGCGAGCAGCTGAGAGCACAGAATGCCAGGCTGCAATCGATCATTGATGAGGCTAATGCGCAGGAGCCGGTTGGATATATGGTTCGGGGTAGTTTCTTCTACTCAAAAGTAGAGGCAGAAAAATCGGCAGATCATTTAACGGCTAATTACGAAAATACCGATGTTATTAATGTTTATGTTGATCCAATCCCCGCGCAGCAATCAGTAGACCGCGACACAATCATCAATGTGTTGTTATCAATCGGCAACATGAGCGAGGGGATTATTGCCGATGCGATTATCAGCGCTATTGGTGCGCAGCAATCGCCAGCAGTGGCGGTGCCTGATAATTTTAATGGTGATGATCGCAAGCTTATTGAGTGCGCAACCGCTTTGCTTGAGCTTGATGCTAAAGGAGTCTTGGTGCCGCATGGTATAGGAGGTCACGCAAGAACAATTATTGAATCATTTGTATCTCGGGCTAGCAATCCATCACCCCGCATCACCGAGCAGGATGCGCGGGAGATAATTAGCAGCTATGCAGGGGTTCCGCACCACATAACAATTGACGATTGGGTGCACGAAGAAGGCCTAGCGCTACTCAACAAGCTAAACAATCCAGGCGTAGGGGGTTGATGTGACAATAGAAGAGCCAATACATGAATGGAAATTCCCAAGCCATATTAAAAAAATGGCTTATGAGACTTATTCTCATATTTACGGTGGAAATGGCAGAAGGGGATTTTCAAATTCTGAAATTATTGCCTTTTTGTACGCTCACAGCTTTCCAAAAGATCAGTGGAAAGATAAATCAAATGAAGCATTTGACGAAATGGGGATAACTTACGATCCGTACTGGCGAAGTGCCTAAATTTAAATTTGGAGATGGTGATGCTACTAACAGATGAAGAAAAGCGCGCAATACGCGCAAAAGTAAAAGAGGCTAGCGGCGAGTGGCATTTTGACCTGATGATGTTTGCCAATGAAATCGAGCGCGCAGTACTCGCAAATGCATCGCAGCAAGTGCATGGTGAGCCTGACTTTAGTCATCCTAAGCTGCAAGCGCTTCTTGGTAAGAATGCTCGCCAATCAATTCATCTGGGTATTTATGAAAAAATCCTTGATGAAGATTTTGACGGAGAGCTTTCTGGAATTGATTGTGAATATATGGAATCCGGCCACGAAAAGCTGCTCAACCTTCGGAAGGCATCTCCAGCACCTAAGCAAGAGCCTGTAGGCTACACCAGCCAATCGAGTTTAAATATTGTTGAGATGGGTATTGGAATTGGAAACTTTGTTGATGAAAAACTGGTGGAGTTTCCAATTCCAATTTATCTGCATCTAACGCCACCGCAAGCATCAGCTATACCAGAATCGCTTTGTATTGACGAGAACCTAAAGCGGCTAGCTCTTGATTATGTTCGTTGTGGTATTGGTGCAAACTATAGCAGAGAATCTTTCGAAGACAGAATGAGAGAAATTTACTACCCGTTCCGCAAGATTATCGATCTCATTCCGCTATCCGCATCCCCAAAGCCATAAGGGTAAAACAACATGAGATCTTGCGAGTGTGGAAGCACGAATATACTTCACGGGACATTTGTCTTATGCCGAGATTGCCGAAGAAGAACAAGAAGCTACCAGCTGACTACGGGAGAGTATCAATCTGAAGCTGCTGCAGCACTGAGTGACTGGCACAAAAGGCGGTACGAAACCGAAGAAGAAAAGCAGAAGCGAGAAAATTTTGAACAATGGCTAGTGGATTATGAAAAGAAAAAGAAATCAGAAAAAATACACATGGAGGCAACATGAAATTGATTCTAATCGTTATCACACTGGCCTTATGTGCATGCACCAACCAGCCAATCGACAACAACGCTGACGGGCTTGTGCCAGCCGTTAAGGAGCTATAATGGATATTGCAGTGCAGATCGCTATATGGGCTTTTTTAATTTTGACCTTCTTGTCTGGCGTATTTCATGCTATTGAAGCAAAAGGAATTGGTGATTGGTGATTGGTGCCTGGCAATTTTCCTTTTCCTTTTCTCCGCCTTTATCGCATACGGGCTTTATATCCAGTGCGATACCATGGCAATATTCCATCGATGCGGTTGAATTGTGCGATTTTTAGCGGTGTGGTAGTATTTGCCAAACTACGAGGGTTTTAATATGGCCGATTTAAACGTAAGAATTAATCAAACAAGAGAGTGGACTTGCTCCGGCACCAGCGACGTATTGAGCTGTACCGATATTTCGCAGCCGTTGAGAAATGGCGTACAGGTCGAGACTGATTTTGACATGCACACAGCTGACGTAACAGTAAAGCTTCCGTCCGGGATAACAAAGGCCGTTACAGTTGCCGAGCATGACAAAAACATTGCTCTGATCGGTAAGGATTTTTCAATGTCCGAAATCAGCATTACCGGCGTCCCTGCTGGCACATACACCGTGCGCTTCAGTCAATAAGCGCTATTGAGACGGAGAGGTATCAATAGTGAGCGAAACAGAAAAAAGCAATGCAGGCAGGCCGCTCACTTTCGATAGCGTGGAGTCACTTGAGCAAGCCGTAGAGCTTTATTTCGAGACTGACGCTTACATCAATATTGGTACAGCAGAAGAGGGGCAGGAACAAGCCAGAATGTACGCGCCTACAATGAGCGGCCTAGCGTTGAGCCTTGGCGTTGATAGAAAGACAATCACAAACTATGCCAACCGTGATGAATTTTTCCCCACGATAAAAAAGGCGCGTACCAGAGTTGAGGTTGCATTAGAGCAGCGGCTATACGGAAACAACGTAACCGGGATTATATTCAACCTAAAAAATAACTTTGACTGGCGCGACAAGACAGATATTGCCCACACTAGCCCGGATGGCAGCATGTCACCAAAAGGCAGCAGCCTTGATGATTTCTACGCATCGGCACCAGAATCAATAGAAAAATCAGATCAATGATTCAAATATTCTCGGATAAATATCCAAGGATTCATCTAATTTTTAGATAGGTTCCTTCAAGTGTTTGAATTAAATCCCAACCTAAAGTCATTCTGGCGCACCAGAAAGCCTTACAAATTACTGAAAGGCGGCAGATTCTCATCAAAAACCCAAGACGCTGGCGGCATGGCTGCGTTTCTTGCCCGCAATTACTCTGTTCGATTCCTTTGCATTCGGCAATTCCAAAACAGGATTGCCGACTCTGTTTACACCGTTGTTAAGCAAAAGATCGAGGCGGCTGGTTGGACTGATGAGTTCGATATCGGTGTATCAACGATAAAGCACAAGGTAACCGGCAGCGAATTCCTTTTTTACGGCATCGCCCGCAACATTGAGGAAATCAAGGGCACTGAAGGCATCGATATTTGCTGGATCGAAGAAGGCGAAGGGCTAACAGAGGCTCAGTGGTCTATCATTGATCCAACTATACGCAAAGAGGGTGCCGAAGTCTGGGTATTGTGGAACCCTCATTTGCAGACCGATTTTGTGCAAACCAAGCTCCCAATTCTGTTGGGGGATAGCTGCATAATCCAGCACATAAATTATCAGCAGAACCCGTTCCTATCGGCCACTGCTAAAGCCAAAGCTGAGCGTTTAAAGTTGGCCGATCCAGACGCATACAATCACATTTACCTTGGGCAGCCGCTATCCAATGATGATGCAGCGGTGATTAAGTTTGCATGGATCGACGCGGCAGTCGATGCGCACAAAAAGCTTTGCATTGACATTGGCGGAGCTCAGGCTGTTGGCTATGATGTAGCAGATAGCGGGGCAGATAAAAACGCCTGTTCGATATTTAACGGCGGAATGCTGATTGATATTGACGAATGGTCTGCACCAGAGGATGCGCTAACCCAGTCCGCTATGCGCGCATGGGCACATGTTACTAATGGCCGGTTGATATATGACTCCATCGGCAACGGCGCGCACGTAGGATCAACACTAACCACAGCTGGGTTCACTGAAAACTATTTCAAGTTCAATGCAGCTGGGGCGGTGATAAATCAAGATGAAGAATACGCCCCAGGAATAACCAACAAGGAAAAATTCGAGAATCTGAAGGCTCAGGCATGGCAGGACGTGGCCGACCGGTTTAGAAATACCTACCGCGCCGTTACTGAGGGAGAGAAATTCTCACCAAGCGAGCTGATAAGCATATCCAGCTCATGCCCAAAGATTGAGCAGCTAAAGATTGAGCTGTCCACGCCGCGCCGCCGATACAGTAAGCGCGGACTCGATATTGTTGAGCCAAAGGAAGAGTTGGCAAAACGTGGGATACCATCACCAAACCTTGCGGATGCATTCATCATGGGTGCCTGTCCGCACTTAGTGCAAGAAGATAGCTCATTCGGTATACTCGTCAAATCACGCCACCGCTGAGATTAAATCATGGCAAAAAAACGACACTACAGAAATAACGCATCATTGCCGCGAGGTGGTGTCGCAGATATTGCCAGTGGTAGCGACAATCGCGCACCGGTTACGGTTAATCAAGAGTTGTTAGTTAACGCTCTAACCCGGCGCATGAACACGATATTTGCAGGGTACTTTGGGGGTGACGCCAAGCACGACCGACTGTACTCAGACTTTGGTTGGCCAGAGTCAATACAGTACGCGAGCTATTACCAGATGTACCAGCGCAACGGACTTGCCTATGCCGCGATCATCCGCCCGATTGAAACCTGCTGGCAGGAATACCCCGAGCTGCTGGAAAAAGAAGACACTCACGATAAAACAACGCTCGAAAAACAGATAGCCGAAAAGTTCGACGAGATTAATTTCTGGTCTGTGCTGGCCAAGGCTGATGAATACAGTCGCATCGGTGAGTACGCTGGGGTGATATTCCGCTTTGCCGATGGCAAGCGCTTGGATGAGCCGGTAGACAGTAAAAACCTTGGGCTTGATGGATTGGTCGAAGTTATCCCAGCTATGCAAGGCCAGCTAAAGGCTGAGATATACACCGACACAAGCGACACGCTCAACTATGGGAAAGTTAGAAGCTGGTACTACAACGAGGCCGGAATCACTGACGGATCGGAAAACATTAAGACCGGTAACGCGACCATTCACCCTGATCGCATCCATGTGTGGTCTATGAATAGCTCGATCTACGGTAAGCCTGTTTTAGAGGCATGTTTTAACGACCTGCTTACGCTTCAAAAAATCAGTGGGGCAGGTGGCGAGGGGTTCTGGAAAAACGCCAAGGCGAATCCAATTATCCAATTTGGCAAAGATGCATCAATGCAGAAGATTGCGCAGGCATTAGGCGCGGTTAATGGCGCTGGACAGGCTGACCCGTCCCTAATCGCTGACAAGCTGGATGAAGTCATTGGCGATTGGCAAACCGGTCTTGATAACACCTTCGCGCTCCAGGATGGCGAGGCCAAATTTAACAGTATCCGCATGGATGATCCCGAACCTCACCGCATGGGCGCGCTTCAATCATTGGCCGCATCAATATCATGCCCGCTTAAAATCCTGATAGGCTCCCAGTCTGGGGAGCGCGCAAGCACGGAGGACGCTAAAGAGTGGGCTAAGACTTGCAACAGCCGCAACACCAAAATGGTAAAGCCAAACATTCGCCGGATCATTCGCCGCTTTGTCAATTTTGGTGTACTGCCAAAAATGGAATGGTATTTGCTTTGGGCTGACCTGACTGAATCCTCGACTGATGAAAAATTGGCGGCTGCTGAGAAGATGTCAAAAATTATCAAAGATTTGCGCGGTTCTGGCGAGCCTGATCCGTGGACTGGAAGCGAAGTAAGAGAAACGGCAGGATGGGAGGCGCTCAAAGAAGTTAAGGTTAAGCGCCGCGATCCATCCGCAGACAAAAACACCGACAGAGACCAATCAGAGGATTAATCATCATGGCAGCAGTAACAGCAACAAGTATGGGCGGCACTGGTCAGCGTACATTGACGTTTACCACGCTGACCGGCACCGCAGACACATTTACCTATAACGCCAGTCGCAATCCTGTGCTGGTTATTTTTAATGATACCGGCTCCCCTGTGTCCCCCGTTATCGATGGCGCAGGCGCTCCTTCTGCGCTGCCTGTGAAGGGTTATGGCACCGTTGACCTGACAAGCGGCTATGCCGTTGGAAGCATCGCCGATGGCGCACACAAAACCATCCCGCTAAACTCTATCGATCAGTTTCTCAAAGGTGCGATTGCGATTACATCCGGCACTGGGCTAGAAGTGGCGCTGATGGAGTTCTGATGCGCATTTTTGCGATACATGCAAATAACCCGATAGTCCCGCGCAGTATCACCAATCCAGTTGGCGGCGCGGATCGAATCAAACGTACAGCCGGTGCAGTGATTGACCGGCTGAATGTTATTGAGGATTGGCTAATCGGGAGATTTGAGCAGATACCGGTAGAGCGGTTTTTGGTTAATGCGCTGTATGTCAATCAGTACCGCTACGAGTATCAAATCAGTGTCACACAACTGGAAATGCTGGTTAATGATCTATTTGTCGAGCTTGGCCTATTGCCCAATGATTACGTTGTGCGCGAGGTTGTAGGCGCGTATGAGCAGGGCACCGGGCTGGCAGTTGATAACCTGGCGAATATCAGCGACGACTACACCCGCACGATTACCCAAGTGCTTATGAGCGACCCTTGGCAGCGCCGGGCGGCTTTGGTCGGCTCTCGCGTATTTGAGGAAATGAAAGGCTTCGAGGGTGACACAGGCCGCGACCTTGCGCGAGTGCTTCGGCAGGCTGTGCAGGACGGTCTTAACCCGCGTGATGTGGTCAGCACTATCAAAGAGCGGTTTGATGTGGCCGAGTCAAGAGCAAAGCGCATAGCCACGACTGAGATTAGCGGGGCATTGCGTAGGGCGCGGTGGGATGAGGCGCAGGATGCAGAATCAAGACTTGGTATCCGAGTTCGAATGTTGTGGGTGAGTGCGCTACGACCAACGACTAGGCTATGGCACGCATCACGTCATGGGCTGCTGTACACTATTCAGGAAGTTAGGGAGTTTTATGCGAGTTCTGGTAATTCAATTAATTGCTTCCTCCCTGAAACAATGGTTAGCGGTAGATTTGTTGCTGGATCAAAAGCTTATTACTCTGGTGACGTTTTCGACATCGTGACTGCTGACGGTCGGAATATTTCCATCACCCCTAATCACCCCATAATGACCAACAGGGGATTGGTTGCTGCGGCAGAAATTACAGAAAGCGATTATCTTATCGCAGACGTTTTCCATGATGAAAATTTTACTGGGGTAAGTGACCTGAATGGTCAGGTTGTTAATTCCAGAATCGACAATGTGTTTCGTGCGCTTTCTGATGTCGGCCATTCTAGTGGCGCGAGGGTGGGCACTGTAGACTTCCACGGCGACGCTAAATTCATGGATAAAAATATCAGCGTTGTAAACATAGATTGGATATTGTCCTACGGCATCAATTCCGCGCACTTTAAGAGCCTCGATGATCTCGCGTTCGTAAAGACCGACGCGGCTATTCCTCATTTTTGTGGCTCTGAGAATTTTAGTTTCTTCGGTATGCTTCATTCCGCGAACGGCATCATGCGCGGCCTTGGTCGTTGCGTTTCTGGCCTCGTTGGGCATGCTAAGCCATTTAGTCTTTTGTGCGGCGCCCCGATTCCTAGCTACGCATCCAATAGACTCAATCCCTCGCTTGATTGCGCCCCTGCTGACGCCGTATTTTTTGCTAAGAGTAAGTACACTTTCGCCATTGGCATGATCTTCGGCTATTTGAGAAAAATTAAGTCTAAGCTTTGCAACTTTGCAGGCGTGACTAATTGGTCTAAATCCAATTTCTTTAAACCATTCGTAAAGGGTTCTGTGGCTGATTCCGAGGCTATTGGCAATGCTCTTACAGGTCTCGCCGGACATGCAGCGCTCGATAAGGTTATCAAAATTAATAGAAGATTTTATGCTGGTCATGTGTACGATCTCCAAGAGGTTAGCGGACTCATGATAGCAAACGGGATAATAGCGAGCAACTGCTACTGTACACAAATCGAGACGCTAGTAGACAAAGACGGTAAGCCCGTTGTTACACGGGCTCAGGATCGGTTGCTTAAGCAGAAGGCGCAGTATTTTGGGAATGACTAAATTCCAAGACGTGAATCTTAAAATAATGTATCGGGTAAAATTCATTTGGCCTGCATGATGGGCGGAGTGAAATATCCATATAGCCCAAATAATCAACTTTATAGCCATCAATAAAATAAAATTTGCCGTAAAATAAAAAGCACGGCAAATTTTCTTCCATTCTTTCCCTGATAAATTTAATTGCCTCAATGTGAGTGTGTTTTTTTAATGCTTCATAAAATCTTTCACCGTTAGCAAATATTCTAGGCTTCATTTCCTCGCCATCTCCCATGCCTCAATAGTTTCAATATCCCAGCGGTTATTCCGACCGATCTTAACCGGCTTAGGCAATTCCCCATCTTCTGCCATACGCTCGATGGTCTTGTGGGATTTAAACCCGAAGCGCTCGGCAAGCTCTTTTGCGGTGTAGTATTTTTTATCGGTCATAGCTGCTGCCCTGTAATTATTTTCTTTGCTGTTTCTATGTCGATGAAAAAGTCAACGGCAAAGCCTTTAAGTTTTACTGAGCTTTCGTTATCGTCTTGCTCAAAATCACTCTTGTAATACAACTTTCCTTCCCTTCCTTTTACTGGGTCAAGGAGAGTGTGAAACCAACCATTACCACCTTCCTCAATGATGTAAATAATTTGGTGCATGGTCGCCTGAATATTTAGCGATGGAACCGTTAAAAAATACAGTCCATCTTCATCAAGATAATGATATGAGCGCCCCTCGTTAACCTTTATCCCTCTTTGCTCAAGGAATTTTATTGGGTTTGTTTTGCCCGCTACATAATCGGCATGGAATTGATCGATAATTAAATCGGTGTCTTCATTGAGAAGCATTGCCAAACAAGTGGAAACGCATGTGTTGTTTGTAGGCTGGCGCTTTAACTCAATAACTTCATGGGCGTAAAAATTCATTTGGCTATCTCCTGTTGAGCGCAAAACATACCACAAAGTCCAATAAAAGCCAACAAAATACAAAAACATCAATAAAATCAAACACTTGCGCAGTTATAGCCATAGGTTTAAAATCACATAAACCTATATAGAGCGATCCCTATGCCTACTGCCAATCCTGTGTTATCCGGTAGCGTCCGCGTAAACGTTCGCACAGCGGTGAACAATGCGCAGATTCGCCGAGACAAGCGCAACGGTAAGGACGTGATCATCGTCCCGAGCGCAACCCTTCCAGATGATGTTGTGATGAACAACATCAAGTATCCAGCCGATGAGATTGCCAAGTCATTTCATACGCTGGATCGTACCTTCGCGCCATTTCGTCACCCTATGGTCAATGGCCAGTATGTTTCAGCTCGTGAGCCTGAAGCGGTCAATGATTTTTACGTTGGGGCTTGGAATGAAAACGTTCGCCGTGAGAATGGCCGCGTGTGGCTGGATAAGGTTATCGACGTTGAAGTCGCAGGCCGCACCGAAAACGGCAAGCGCTTGCTAGAGGCAATCAATAAGGGCGAGCCAATCCATACCAGCACTGGCATCTTCATGGAGGTGGATGAGTCAACCGAGGCCGGTTATTCATACATTGCAAAGAACATGTATTTCGACCATGACGCCATTCTGCTAGATGAGGAAGGCGCAGCAACCCCTAATCAGGGCGTTGGAATGATGGTCAATAGCAACCAACAAATCACCGTGATTAATTCTGTTCTTGATCGCGCCGTTGATGAGCTTGAATGGGCGGCTGGTTATCTGGCTGATGCTGTTGAGCGCGTCCAAGAAGCCGAGAAAAAGCAATCTGTAATCGACAAAATTCTGTCTGCGCTGGGAATTACTGGCAAGGACAAATCACCGGGCGAAAGCCTAAAAGCAAACGGCAACAGCGAGGAAATCCCTATGCCAATTTCAGAAGAAGAGTTCAAAGCTCTGGCTGATAGCGTGAAGGCGCTGACTGCCAACGCTGAGAACATTGCAAGCGCAGTGGAAAAGGCGGTGTCTGATGCCGTTGCTCCATTGTCTCAAAAGGTTGATGCACTCACCGCCAATGCTGCCAAAGCAGAAGAGGAAGAGCGCACCGAACTGACCGCCAAGGTTGTGGCCAATAACCTGCTGACCGAAGAAACCGCTAAAACGTTGAGCGTAAACGCTTTGCGTGAGTTGGCTGGCAAGGTCAAGGGTGATGCAGCTCCAATCGCACAAGGCCCTTTCGTTATCAACAACAGCGGCTATAAATCGCTGTCCGATGAACTTCCTGGGGAGGCTGCATAATGACTACTGCAAACGTTGTTTTTAGTGGCCCCGCTGAAGTCGTTAAGCCGCTGATGGAAGAGGCGATTATCACCGCAGGCCAAACCATTAAGCCCGGCCATTTGGTGATTAAGTCATCTGACCAGTACATAAACCATAACTCTGCTGGTAATGCTGCCGCGTACCGCATTGCTGATATGGATTTTATCCGTAATGGCAAGGTGACTGACACACTGGTCGCTGGTGATACCGCTCAAGCGTTTATCCCTCGCGTTGGTGAGACATATAACGTTGTTGTTGGGGCGAGCCAGACTATCGTTGTTGACTCTCCACTGACCAGCAACGCAAACGGCACTGTAAAACTGGCCACTGTTACCGGCGCTACTCCAGACGTAGTTTTGTTTTACGCCGAAGAGGCCGTGACCACTGGCGGCGGTGCTACCGCTCGAATCCGCGCCCGCGTTGCACACGCTGGCTCTAAAGCCACCGCATAAGAGGATTAATCTATGCTGTATTTCGATAAGAAATTCCTTGCGGCGAATGGTGCAGAGCATCACAAGGCGCAATTCAAGCACACCACTCAGGTGCGCGAGGCTTTCAACGTTAATCAGCTCACTAACCCAGTGCTGCAGGTTAACGGTGCCGCGATCATCCCGCAGGACGTTTACCGCGAGTTCGACAACCAGACCACTCGGCTGATGCGTGCCAATAACTTGGCATTGCTGAATGACTTGTTGCCACTGGCTAAATCTTTGCCTATTGGCAAGATCGAACACGTTTACCGTCAAGTGTCGGATTCTGGTGTTGTTACCTCGTCCATCTCTGGCCAAACGCCTACCGAGCTGGACAAGGCTGCATACGCTTATGACTCAAGCATCAAAGTAATCCACCAAACCGGCTTCGGTCGCGAATGGATGGAGGTTCAGGCTCAGCGTTCCGAGGCGTTTGATGCTTTGATTGACGACCAAGCAAACGCAACCCGCGCAATCATGAACAAGATGGCCGATCACATCTATAACGGTGTGAGCGGTGTCAGCTTTAAGGGCTTTACTCCTTACGGCATTAAAACTTCATCCAAGGTTCAAGCGGTTGACCTTGACGCGGGCGGTTTGAATATCGACTTCACCAGCGCCGAGGGTGCAGCTATTCGCGCCGCGTGGGTTAAGCTGGTTGACGCCTTGCGCATCACCAATAACGTTACCGATAACATCATGTTCTACGTCTCTCGCGAGATTATGAGCAATCTGGAGAAATACTACTCCACCAATGATGTTGGTTTCGGAACTATTTACGAGGCATTGCTTCGCTTGTCTCAGGTTGCCGGTATCAAGATTGACGCAAGTCTTTCTGGTAACGAAGTTGTGGGCATGGTGCTTGATAGCCAGTTCATTCGTCCGCTTGTTGGGATGGCAGTGTCAACTGTTCCTCTTGCCCGCTTAAATCCATTCGACAATTACAATTTTGTCACTTGGACTAACATCGGCTTGGAAATCAAGAACGATTACACCGGCAAAAAAGGCGTGCTTTACGCTCGCGTAATCCCGTAATGGCAGCCCCGCAAGGGGCTTACAGGTGACTTATGAATTCTGAATTACTGGTTATTGAAAACGGCCTACAGACGATTGATGGCAAGGGCATTTTGCCTGGTAGCACATTGATCGTTAAGGGTGATGTTGTGCCTCCGGCCTGGACTGGTTTGGTTGAGCATTGCGGCAAGTCGCAAGAGCGTAAGATTGAAGTTGCTACGCCCAAGAAAGAAGAAAAGCCAAAAGCAAAAGCTGAGGCGGAATAAAAAATGGCAGCAGTAATCACCGTCTCTGACGTAAAGGAAGGCTTCGCCACAACTGTTTCTGACAGCGAGATTGAAATGCTGATAGAGATTGTTGATGGTGCGGATGCCTGCCTCGATGCTGCTGCTGTTCCTGATGCGCGCCAACGTGCGCTAAAGATTTATGCCGTGCGCCACATGCTGCAAATGCAGGCGAACGGCGGCAAGGGTGCTGTGCGTAGTGAGTCAGCGCCCTCCGGTGCTAGCCGCTCATATTCTGGCTGGGCTGGTGGCGAAGGGCTTATGTCAACCAGTTTTGGCTCATTGCTTAAACAGCTTGATACCACTGGTTGCGTGACTGGCATCCTTGAGAATGACGGCAACGTGATGATTTTATCGGTAGGTCGCAAGTGAGCAGCCTGGCTAATTGGTCATACGTTTACCCGCTCACCGTTTGGAAAGTAACGATAGACGATTATCAGCAAACCACGTTCGACGCCCCCTATTTGATTATGGGCGACTGGATGGTCGGAGGTGATACTGCTACCGATGCGCGTGGGACTGAGTTTACAAGCGTTAGCAAGTACCACTTTGAGGCCGCTGATGGCTCGGCATTGATCCCATCGCAAGAGGATTACATTTTGCGCGGTGATCACACAGCGGTAAGTGATCCGACAACCGTCAAAGCTGAAATTATCCGCAAGGTTGAAGGCTGGGGGATGGATGCGTTTGGTGCTGGTGAATTGCCTGATTGGAGGGTACTTACGTAATGCCAGTAACCGGCATAGACCAAGTGCGCGGACGCTTCAAACTGCTGATGGAGCAGGCGCAGGGCGAGAAGACAGAGCGCGCCATTACTGAAATGATCACGATTGGCGGGTTTTATGCCTCAGAACTAACGCCAGTTGATACGGGCAATTTATTGCGCAGCCAAGGCCGTAAGGTTTGGCCTACTGCTGAGGGGATGGCCGGTGCTGTGTACTACGGATTTAAATACGCCGGATACATTCACGACTTGCATGGCAAATTAAAAGGCTTGCCCCGTGGCCACTTCGGCAAGACTCGCGCCGGTACAGATTTTGGTGGCGGATCATTGCAAGGCCGGTACTGGGATGGATTGGGCGGCGACAATACCGCAGAGCCTAAATTCTTGGTTAAAGGCATGGTTCAAATGACCGCAGAAGCTCCGGCGATATTAAAGAAAATTTATGCGGTGGATGAATGAGCTTACCACTACTTGAGCGAGTGAAAACGTTTCTGACCGACGAGTCTTTATTGACTGGATACACGGTTAAATTTTTCACTTGGACTGATGCAGACGTTGCGGGAGCTGGTAATTTTGTCTGCCTGCAAATGGCTGGCACTTCAGGCTTGCGCGATGAGATTGTTCAGCGCCCCGATGTTCGCGTGATAGTGGTAGGTGCGCCGACAAAAACAATCGAAGTAGACGCAAAAGCCAAGGCAATTTTTGCAGCATTCGCAGGGCTAGAAACAACTGCAGGCGTGATTAAGTTCGAGCCAATCGGCGTAGTAGGTGGCCCATACCAGCTAGATAACAAGCGATGGGCATTTGAAATAATCGCACGCTGCTTTGTTGAGGATTACTAATGGCATTCATTGACGCACAGGGCTGCACATTTACGTTTGACGGTGAGACCGTTGGTAAGATTCGCGGCTTTCAGGTCAATGATGGATCGGTGCCCGATGTGGCATTCAAGGCAGTAGCAGAAAACGAAACTATTTTCTTCCCCGGTCAAGCTGACTGGGGATCGATAACGCTAAGGCTCTACCGCGATTTTTCCGATGCTGGACAAAACGCGATGGAATTGGCGAGAGAAACACGAAAAAAAGTTACATGTATCTGGACGCTAAGCGATGGAACTACTCGAACATTCCCCGGATACGTTAAGAGATTGCCGATTGTTGGTGACAGCAACGGCTTAGGCACCGCTGATGCGGTAATCAAAGTCGCGGGCAGGCCATCCTGATACCCGTTTAATTTTTAAGAGGTTTTAATATGGCAGATAATGTCTATACAGCGGCTGGCTCGACCTTATATGTAAGTTCAACCTTGCCCGCAACCGAAGATGAAGCTGGTTATGATGCGTTAACCTGGGTTGAAGTTGGCGAGATTTCCGAGATCCCCGAAATGGGCGGCGATTTTAGCCGTATCACATGGACGGCCTTGGCAAAGCGGAAAGTTACCACGCGCAAAGGTTCAAAATCGTTCACTGAAATGTCACTGCCTTACGCCTATGCGCCAGCTGGCGACGATGCAGGGCACGAAATTATTTCTGATTTTGAAGGCACCGACACAAGCTGCGCATTCCGCGTTGATGTGCAAGATCCTGCAATCGCAACCTTTTGTTTTACCGCACAGGTTTACAAAAATGCGATCACTATTGGAACAACTGAAAGTATCGTAATGCGCACCGCTGTAATCGTGCCCAACGATGTACCACTTGAATTTGCTCCATTCTAAACCGAGTTCGTAAGAACCGTACCGGGGCGTTAACCCTCTCTGTCGGCGTCCCCGGTGACGTTAAACGCAGGCAGAGAATAATTCAGACAGAGAGAGAATTATGGATTTATCAGCACTTAACCCGAAGACAAAAGCCAACTCTGGTGCATTCCTGCATTTGAATCACTTTGGTACTGGCGAGCCGCTTTATCAGTATGACGATTCCATCCAAGACCCAATCGAGCGCGAAAAACAAAAGAAGGCCGTAGGTCTTTATTTGATGGGTATGGATTCTGACTACTATCAAAGCAAAAAGCACAAAACCGTAAATGATATTTTGCAGTCGAAAAACAAAAAGGACGCAAAGACAAGCGAGGGAATGGAGATAGAAAATATCGAAACTCTCGCTCAGATGACTCTGGGATGGGAAAACATTGACCATAATGGGTCATCTGTATTTAGCAAGCAGGCAGTGATTGCGCTCTACACTGATTACCTTTGGGTGCGTGAGCAAGCTGATAAATTTGTTGCTAATCGAGCAAATTTTATCTAACTGCGCGCAATGCGTTATTGGTTTATTGCAAGCATCTGGCGTGGCTAAACGCTACGCCGGAAGGCTCAAAAAAAACACGTTACGCGCAGTGTATAGAAAAGCCAGAAATGCCGGACTTAGAAGGCTGTGAGCACCTGATTGATTACCTTTTCAGGTTGCGTCCCGGCACATCTAACGGTATGGGGTACAGCAGTAAGACGTGGCCAGAGATAGAGTCATGGGCGCGACTTGTGAAAATACGGCTAACCGGATGGGAGGCTGAAACTCTCTCACTAATGAGCGAAGCTTACTGTGGTCAATTGGCAATAAGCAGCAAAAAAGATTGTCCCGCTCCTTGGGCGATAATCACCGAAGAGTCGATAGTCAGTAACCGCGAAAAAGTCGCAAATGGGCTTTTGGCAATGCTTCGCGGTGCTGGCGGCAAAAAACAGCAACCCGCCAAAAAGAGGGCTAGGTAGTGGATTTAGGAACAATACAATACAACGTAGAGGCCAACACTACCGACCTCCCCAAAGCCGTGGATGCAATGGATGATATGGCTGATGCAGCACAAAGAGCTGGCGATGGCGTTGACATAATGGGCAAGAAAGTTGCCGCAGGATCAAAGGCGGCATCCGCAGGTGTTTCCGGGTTCGGTAGATCAGCCGGTCAAGCTGGCATTCAAATTCAGCAATTGGTCGGCCAAATTCAGGGTGGTCAATCTGCATTTCTTGCGCTATCAGCACAGGCAACCGACTTGGGTATTGTTCTAGGTGCGCCGCTTGTTGGTGTAGTTGTTGGCCTTGGGGCTGCACTTGCCGGTTCACTTGCGCCAAGTTTTTTGCGGGCTGAAGATTCAGCAGAAAAACTAATCGAAACAATGGAGCGCATAGACTCTGTTGCCACAATAACAAAAGGCGGAGTTCTTGCTCTATCCGATTCCATTCAAGAATTAGCACAAAAAAGCGAGATTGCTGCGCGCGCTCAGATAGTTGTTGCCTTGGCTGATGCAGAAAAAGCGGCCACGCAAGCGGCTCAGTCAATCGCAACCGCATTCGACCAAATAGACGCTGGGATTGGCGTATCTGGAATATCTGACTTTACCGAACCATTCGAGAAATTTAATCAGCTATCAGATAGCTATATCAGCACCGCTAATGAGCTTGGGCAATCTTTTGGGATTATTGGATCAAGCGCAACAGATGCTGGCTTTAAGGTTATGAATTTGCTACGGGATTTGCGAGAAGCGCCAAGCACTGAAAACTTCGATAAATTCCAAAACTCTGTTTCTGAATTGGCAGTTGCTGGCGGAACTGCAAACAAAGAATTCTTAACTGTGGTTGGTGAACTGCAAAAGTATTTTGCATCAGCCGCAACCGCGGCAGAAAAAACAGAATACTTAAAAAAAGCGATGGATGATCTTAGTGGCGCTGTTGAGCAAAGTGGAGAGTCAACATCAAAGTCTACTGACGAATCAATAAGATTTATTCAAACCCTTGAGCGTCAAATAGCGGTAATGTCGCTCACCGGCGATGCTCTTGCAAAAGAGCTTGCTTTGCAGTCTGGCGCAACTGGTTTGAAGCGCACCTACATAGAGCAATTAATCAATGAAAAAATTGCATTGGAGCAAAAAGCAGAGGCCGATAAAAAAGCACAGCAATTAGCCGATGAAGCTACGCGCAAAGAAGAACAGCGCGCCCAATCAATCCAAAAAATGACAGAGCAGCTAGCGAAAGAAGCTGCCTTGATGGGTAACACCAGCAAAGAGGCCGAGATTCGCTACGGGCTAAGCAATGGATTAATTCAGGCTTACGGTGCTGAAGCTGATGCACTTATTCGCAATGCGCAGGCACTTGATGCGCAGCGCGAGGCACAGAAGCGCGCCAATGTTGAATCTGGATTAATGGCAGATTTTGAATCTGCATTGGGCAAAGAAAATGCGCAAATTGCCGAGCTTGATAAATTCAGTCAGTCGGTCGATAACTTCGGCGGGGCATGGTCTCGAACAGGGTCAATTGTTGTTGATACTCTCGGGTCTATTTCTGATGCAATGGATGATTACAAGCTGCAAATGGCTGGGCTTGCCGAAAAGGAAAAAGAGTACGCCGACCTTAAAGCAAAATATAAAGATGATCCTGCTGCACTGGCGAGCTTGGCGAAGGACAGAATAAAGCTTGATGCGCAGGTAGCCAAGGCAAATATAGCTGGCGCCAGATCAATGGCTAGCGCTGCTGCATCGGTTTTTAGTGAACAATCCAAAGGCCGCAAGGCGTTGCACGCGGTAGAGAAAACTTTGGCCGCTATTGAATTGGCGATGGCAATTAAAAACACCGCTACAGAATTGTCGCTATCAGCAACGCGAACCGCTGCCGCAACAACCGAAACTGGTGTCAATGTTGCAGCCGGTGCCGCCAGGTTCTTTGCTCAGTCAGGGTGGGCTGGTTTTGCTGGCGTGGCTGCAATGGTGGCCGCAATGGCTGCGCTGGGATTCTCTGGCGGATCTAGCGGAGGTGGCGGAATGTCTCCAGAGGATATTCAAGCCGGACAGGGTACAGGCACCGTGCTTGGCAGTGATGAAAAATCTGGGTCTATTGCCGCTGCAAATGAGCGCTATCTAGAAGTTGCGATTGATCAGCTTGTTGAATTGCGCGGCATACGCACGGCAATGAGCGGTTTGGCCGGCGGAATTGAGCAGCTGGCGATTGGATTTGTAGCAGAAGGAAGGTTTGATGCCGCTAGCGTTTCAGGTCTTGGCACAAAGCAGAATGTTAGCTTTAAAGGCCTCCCATTTGGGAATGAAATTTATGACGCATTAAATCCTTTTGGTGGTGATATTTTAAATAAAGCGCTCGGCGACTTGTTTGGAAAAACAACTAAGAAACTTAAAGACACCGGCTTGATTTTTGGCGGTCAAACTCTTGGTGATATTTTTGCTGGTGAACTTGAGGCCGATTATTACAACACCATTGAAACAACAAAGAAAAAGCTTTTCGGTCTATCGAAAAAGACTAGCACAAAAGATCAGTTAGTCAGCCTGGACACTGAAGCCGCAAGTGAAATAACCCGAATATTTTCATTCATAGGCGATGCAGTTACCGGTTCGCTTGGGGTGCTTGGAATTGATGCCGAAAAATCAATTTCTGACTTTGCTATATCTATTGGTAAGGTCTCATTCAAAGATTTATCTGGTGAAGAAATTCAGTCAGAGCTTGAGGCTATTTTTAGCCAGCAGGCTGACTTGGTTGCGGCATTTATGCTGCCGCAAATTTCAGAATATCAGCGCATGGGAGAAGGTGCATTTGAAACACTAACCCGCGTAGCTCAAGAGCAGGCAATATTTAATGACTACATGGATAACATGGGTCTTAGCATGGAGGGCATCAGCTCGATCATGGCCATTGATATGGCTCAGTCAATCGCTACCATGATTGGCGGGTTTGAAAATTTCGCGGATAAGGCGGCGCAGTATGTAGATAAATTTTTTAGCGAAGAAGAAAAGTTTGCAATGCTCCAAGGCTCGCTATCTGGAGTGTTCTCGTCGCTTGGCGTTTCAATGCCGGATTCAATAGCTGGATTTAGGTCAATAATGGAAGGGATTGACCGCACAACTGAGTCGGGGCAAAGATTATTTGCTGCGCTGTTAGAAATAAGCCCGTCATTTTCCGAGTACGCTGATCAAATAAAAGAGCAGAAAGAAAATGAAATAGAATTGGCAAAAAAGGCAGCGGCAGAGCTTGAAAAAATAGCTATCGATGCAGCTAAAAAGGCTGAGGATATAGCCAAATCAAAATACTCGCTTGAGATTGATCTACTTAAATCTCAGGGCAATGCTGATGCTGCTTTAGCAATGGAGCGGGCAAGAATCCTTGAGTCTTTGGATGAGTCTTTGCGTCCGCTGCAAAATGAAATATGGGCAACTACTGATGCTGTAAAAGCTCAGGAAGCCGCACAAAAGGCGCTTGCCGAAGCTACTAGCCTGCTTGCCGATAATGCCAAGTCTGCATTTGATGCTCTTGGTGCGTCAATAAGTGCTGAGCGCTCAAGAATTGAGGCTATAGTTTCTGCATCAAGCAGTGCAAAATCAGCTCTTGATGCGGCTATATCTGCTGAAAAAGCAGAGATAGAAAAACAATACTCAAGCAAAATAGAGGGATTAAAAGCGCTTGCGCAAAGAGAGCTTGAAATTGCAAAGAAAAATGCTGATGCGCAAAACGAAATGCAGAAGGCGATATCAAAGGCTCGGATTGACTCACTGAAAAATGAGCAGTCCGCATTAAGCGATAGAGTTGGATCTATCCGATCACTTTTTGAAAGCCTGAGCCAAACCTCTGACGACATACAGCTGAAATCACTTGAGCTTACTAGATCGCGCAGAGTTATGGCGTCTGCTGAAATTGACGAGGCAATAAGAAAAGCGCAAACGGGCGGCGGGCTGCCTCTTGCTGGTGAGCTTGAAAAAGCACTCGAATATGTAAAAGACAACCCAAGCGACTTGTACAAAAGCGCCGAGGAAATGGCGTTCGAGACCGCCAAGCTACAAAACAAAATTAACTCTCTTGCCGATGTTGCTGGAATCCAACTAACAACTGACGAAAAACTTTTAGCGTCAATTGAAAAGCAAATATTAGCCGCTGAGTCAGCTGCAAATTCTTATCGCGAAGTATCTGCCTCCACCAGCACTAAATATGACGCAATGATTGCTCAGGCTGAAGCGGAGCTAGCAGCAGAGTTGGCAGCAAAAGATCTGCTGGCAAAAACTGCGCAAGAGCAATTCGATAAGCTTACCGGAATTGACACCACCATGCTCAGTGTTGAGCAGGCGTTAATTAATTACAATGATTCTCTGCTTGCTGCTGATTTTGAGAATGCCAAAGGGCAGTACGAGCGGCTTGATAGTTTGTTATCTGCCGGGCAGTCACAGCTTAACGCCATGCTATCGATTGATGATAGAATTCTCACGCTGAATGACGGTGTTGCAAAATTCATCGAGTCGATTAGCGCAGCTCAGTCAGAAAACACAAACAAGGAAATGCTGGCACAAATGCAGAGAATGGCGAATGAGATTTCGGAATTGCGAAAAGAGCAGCGAAGTTACACATTTATGCAAGTTAAAGAGCTTCAGGATATCAATCTTTACACCCGTGAAACAGCAATTAACAGCGAAGTAGTAGCATGATTGTAGTCATCCCAAAAACAATTACTGATGGAATGGTGACGAGCGACGCTCCAGACTCCAGCAGTGCGGACTATCCGGGTCTCGTTAATTGGACAGCGACTAGTTATTCGATAGATCAATATGTTCTCCACACGCCAACACAAAACGTCTGGCGGGCAAATGCGGCAGTAATTGCAACCGATGTTCCAGGTGTTTCTGCAAAGTGGACTTTTGTGTCTAGAAACAATCCGTTACGCTTAATTGATGGTCAGCTGATAAATACCACTGTGGCGCCAGGCGGATTTACAATGTCAATATCTGGATTCGCCGAGGTATTGAGTTCAATTTGTTGCTTCAATGTGCGCGGGGTGTCTTTAGTAAAAATAACAGTCGCCGAAGACGGAGATGATATTTTTTACGATGAGATAGAAATGCAGGACAACTCTGTAGTATTAGATGAGTGGGATTACTATTTTGTTCCTCCGGTCGAGTATCGCTCTTTTGCGTTTCACAATCTTGTTGCCACTGTTGACGGGATTTATACGATAGAATTTGTCAGCTCATCGACTGCAGAAGTCGGTGAATTTATTGTCGGTAATCTTCAAACGATTGGCACCGCGATAATGGGCAGCGGGTTTGATAATGCCGACCTATCGAGAGTTGAATACGATGAGAATTTTGGGAATGTTATTGGCACAATAAAACGACCAAATAGAAACGTATTTAATTATGACGTGAGAATTGATTCACAGCTCGGGCATAGCGTTTCAAACACTCGGAACATAGTCGAGGATATTGGAAAAACAACGCTATGCGTATGGGCAGGGAGTGATGATGTGCATGATGATCTTTTAGCTTTTGGTTTTTATGATAGATTCAGAGTGGTGATCCCTGACGCTAAGGTTTCGGACTGCTCTATAACCGTTAACGGGGTAATTTAATGTCAGCACCAACGCCACCTGCTGCACCTATTGCAGTTCCTCCGGTTCCAGACAGGACGAATAAGTCTACGTTTGTAACCAAGTCATTTAATTTCACAAGCTGGTTTGCGCCATTTCAGGCATGGCTTGTGACTGTGCTCACATATATTGTTGACAGTATTGCGTTTGTAGAAAGCCAGTCTGCTGCTGCCCAGCAAAGCGCACTAGATGCCCAGTCTTACTCTGGTGTTGCCGCAGCTGTTGCCAACTTTAAAGGCGGCTGGGCGGATCAAACAGGTGCGGCTGCAATCCCTTACTCAGTTTGGGATGCGGGTAACGTCTACGCCCTGCTCTCAAATCTGGCCGATGTAACATCATCGCGCCCCAGCCTAAGCCCGTCTGATTGGGCAAATATCACCGGGGCAATGAGCGGCTATACAAACCCAATGACAACCGCTAATGATTTGATCGTGGGCGGTGTAGCTGGCGCTCAAACCCGTTTCGGTGTGCCTACGGCATCGGGAATGAAGTACCTATTAAGCTATGATGTTGACACATCAACAATGGCGTGGGATGACGCAGATACGTACCTTGGCGGCGGCGGATCTGGCGGCAACGGCGAACTTGATTGGTACGATGCTGGCAATGTGGCCACTACTGGCAGCCAAACGGTCACGGTTGATTTTACCAATGGCCGGTTTTACGTGATGAGTATGCAGGGCGCGGACACAACCGGCACCCTTACGCTTCAACTTACTAATTTGCCAGCAACCACAAACAAAACCGCAACGATGCTAATTTTTATCCGCAGGGGCGGACGCAAGCCGGTATCTATCACCGCGTCAGGATTTACCATTAACTACGCCCAAGGCACGGCCGGAAATCTCAACGGCACTACCGGCTATTATGACGTTTATGAGGTGCTTAAAAAGTTCGGCAGCACACAGCTGGACGTAACCCACGTGCGCACAGGTATCTACTAATGCTGTCGCCTATGTCGCCACTTGTCAGGCCGTGCCGGATAACTTACCGACTGACAACGACCGGAACAAGGACAAATTTTCGGCTACCGTTTTTGACTGGGTTTTATGCCTGGACAATGATATCGGGGGGTGCCGGATCTGGTGCAACTCATACGAGCTATGCTGATCCATCAGAGCGCGGCGGAAACGGTGATATGCGGTCATCAGGTTACGCGTTTAGAAACATAAGCAACGGACAAATAACATCAATGATCATTGGGTCAAAAGGTGTTGGCGGGACACTGACTAACAATTCAGACATAGCGGCGCAGCGCGGTAAAGCAGGGACTGTTAGCTCATGGACCGGATCTGGTATAACTACCACCAGCACTGCTAGCACAGGCGGCAGGTGTGCATTTGAGGCAACTGGATTAAGCCCTACGCAATTGTCCGCGCCATACACTGTGTATTTTGACACCAGATCACTAGCGACCGGTGGATGGCTAACGTATCTTGGCTGTGTTCACGATGGTGGCTCTGTAGTCTCTACAAATGCCGGGCGTGGCGGGGCGGGTTTAACGACCCCGGGCGTAGCTGGCAACGATGGCAACGATGGCCGTGCAGATTGGTATTGGTATAATTGAGGCAAATATGAATAAATTATTTATCCGCGCAATGGATTTATGGACTATCGACTATCAGCAATTTGCTGACTATTGCCGCGCGCTGCCTGAGCAGTGGAGTATGCCGGACGAGCTTGATCCTGGATTTGTGCAATCGCTTGGGTTTCGCATGGTTGATATCCCGGAGTCCCGCGACACGCAACCGTGGGAGTCTGCGGTTCTTGTAGGGCGCAAAAACGGCAGCACTTATTACGCTGAATGGACTTACCCTGAGCTACCAAATGCCGCTGAAATTAAGCGACAGAGTATCGCGCATAAGCGGTGGGAGGTAGAAATTAGCGGCGTTGATTTTAACGGGAAAAAGTACCCAACCGACCGATCAAGCCAACAAGTTATTAGCACTATGTTTTTTATGGCGCAATCAAGCCCAGCTTATACTGTGAATTTTAAATCTCTTGATGGGTTTGTTCAGTTGAGCAACTCAGATATCATTGCTTTAGGCATGGCTGTTCATAACCATGTACAGGGCGCGTTCCAGCGCGAGTCGGAACTGATGGAAATTGAAGGCGCAACCTATTTAGACTGGTAATAAAAAGCCCTCCGAAGAGGGCTTGCGCTTTTAACCTTTTGTCCGATGAAGGGCGGACAAACAAACGATAGCACAGCAGAGGAAAAAAGCAAATGGCCACAAAATCAAAACCCGTTCGCCCGCAATCAAAACCGACCGCAAAGCCAACCGTTAAAAAGCCAAAGGCGTAATTATGCTTATACGTGTATCAATCGCTCTCTTGGCTGTTTTGCTTTGCTTTAACTTCCCAGTGTATTACGACAATCACTACACGGAATTAGCAAACCTGCGCGAGAATGCATACAGATCGGTTGCACTTGTTGTAATTATGATGCTGCTTTCCCGCAGCCTTTATGCATTTTCGATATCGCTAATTGAGATCGGATTGATAGCTGCGAACATCTACATAGCAATAAATTGGGATTTACGCGACACAATTTACATTGCCACACATTACACGACATTACAGCTCGGGGCTTACATTGCTGAGCTTGCTATAATTGGCGTAGCTGGAATTCTTGGAGCGGCAATGGTTGGAACAGATGACGACAGTAATAATAATCGCGCTTTGCCTCGTTGGTTCAGTCGCCCTTATCGGATTATGCGCCGTTGAGTCGTATCGCCGAAACCGTGACCGGCGTAAAGGTTGCAGGCGCGACCGCAGCCGGAACGATTGCTAGCGGCTTTGCCTCTTTTGTTGGGTGGATACCTGACGACATAGGCAAGGCCGTTTCTTTGATCGGCGGCATTCTTTCCATTGTTATGATCCAGTATTGGCGGAAAAACACCAAAAAGCTGGATCTAGAAACCAAGATTTTGCAGCTTGAGCTTGAAGCTGCGCAACGCGAGGCCAACAAGAAAAGAAGGGCTACCGATGCGCGAAAAAATTGAGCAGTTCATTCTATGGCTTGGTGATTTTGTTGAAGACGGAAGCACTGGGCGCCCGTCGGTTAAGCGGTTCGGGCTAGCTCTCGCTGTTACTGTGTTGTGCGGGGTTATGCTGGGGCTTGGTGCGGTAATATCGTACTCGACCTTTACTGCAGATAATGCTAGCAAGCTGGAAATGGTAAGATCATGCGCAAACACGCTTGAAGTACTCGCAGGGCTTGTGCTTGCAGCCGTAACAACTGGTTACTTGGTAGATAAAAACGCAGCGAGAAAGGCGGTAAAAGATGAAAGCATCAGCGAACGCACGCAGGATTAAAGAGTATTTCGAGGGGCGCGAGTATAAAGCCTATCCCGATCCTGGCAGCAAAGACGGAAAGCCTTGGACTATTGGTGTTGGCCATACAGGCGCAGAGGTTGTGGAAGGCCTTGTATGGAATGACGCGCAGATCGATGCGGCATTTGAAAACGACTCGGCAAAATTTGAGGCGGCAATAAACAAGTTGGTAACCGTTACGCTTAATCAATTCCAGTTCGATGCGCTGGTGTGCCTTGTGTTTAACATCGGCATTCAAGCATTTAAGGATTCAACGCTTTTGCGCAAGCTAAATGCGGGAGATTACTCAGGCGCTGGCAATGAGTTTTTGCGCTGGTGCCGCAACGATGGCAAAAAGATGCTTGGCCTCTACCGTCGCCGAATGGCTGAAAAACTACTCTTTGGCGGCGAGTCAGCAGAATTCGCCATCAATCAAGCCGCTAAAATCACAGCAATACCGGAGTAAAAATGGCAGCGTCAGTAGATCTAAACGGCTTGGTTATTCGCAGCAATGGGCGCAAGTCTAGTGCGCCTGATTTTCCGCTGCGGGCTAATTATTTTATTCCGGCAAAGATGCCAATGAGCCTTATATATCCTCGGCCTGACGGTGAGACGCCATCACACGCAAGACACCGCAATTTTCACTCGCAAATGACTTATGAGATCCCTATTGGGATTCAGGGCGGGGCGTGGCCGTTTAAGTATGAAATCCTTTCCTCACCTGCTGGTGCAACTATTGGCCAATATTACGGCTCTGAAAATTACGGGGTGATTAGCTGGACTCCGAGCGGCCAAACTGGTTCACAGTCTTTTAGTGTGCGCGTAACTGATTGTGATGGGGATACATTTGTTGTTGATTGGACTTCTCTTGGTAATGATTCAGCTTTTGTGTTTGTGCAAAAAGGCTACGCTGGAACTAAAGTCGGCACGATCACGCAGCCTCTGGAGGACATTAAAGATTGGTATTTTAACTCAGATACTGATAATACCTATCTAAATAAAATTATTGTTTTTCGCGAAGGCATCTACACCGCAACTGGCAATATAAACGCCACCCCTACGCAGGCAGACCCTACAAACGTTGTGCTTAATTCGAACTACAAGACGCCTAGCATTGTCGGCTTTCCGGGAGAGGTCGCGGAGTGGGATATGTCACTTGCAAAATTGCGTGACGTAAGCAACACCAACGATATTTTTATACAGGGGATAACATTTAAAAATGGGTGGACTGGAGCGAATAACACTCAATTTGTATACTTTACCGGTGAATCAAATAGAATAACTTTTCATCGCTGTAAATTTAAAAATATGACACAGGGGCTTGTAGGTGATGACAATACAAACCCTGTTTTTATAGCAGCAACTACCAACGCAAAAAACTTTTTTTATATGTCGGACTGCGAGTTTGATGGCATACAAACAGAAGGGTTTAACGGTGGCTATGTTGACATATATCGAATGAGCAATATATGCATAGAGAGGAACACTGCAAAAAACTGTGCTACATACGCGGGTTTTTGGATGAAAGGAACAATCGCATTTGTCACCTTAAGAGCCAACACCGCAGTTGATAACATATCCGGGCGATGCTTTGAGCTTGGATACGGACTGGAGGTAGGAGCTGGAGTAACGCCGCATGATCACGAAGTGTGCTGGAATAATTTCAGGTCAGCAACAGGAGTGTGCATGGTAGTTAATGCCCCTAACAATGCATCAGCTCACTATAATACGTTTATATATCGTAACGCGATTCAGGGATCAACAGGGGTGTGCAGGAATGCAACAACGGATAATAAGTTTATTTTCGATGGTAATTTTTTAAATTTAACGTCATACGCAAGCTGGGACGAGTCAATACAGTTTAGCGCAGTTATTGCTGATATAAAATCAACCGCCATAAACTCGCAGGGCGAGTTAACTACCGCACTTGGATTTGCAACCCATGGCTGGAGACCATACTAATGACAACATTATTGGCGTCAGCGCTAACTGTAGCAAACCCCGCCCCTCCGCCATCAGGATGGTCAAAGCCTGCATCTGCCCAAAATGGGCAAATACTTGTAGCAGGAGGGGTAAATGCTTTCCGAAGGAGTACTGGAACAGGCACCCAAATGTCAATTTGGACTGACAACATAAATTACACAGGGAACACCCTTGTAGCTAAGTTTACTCATGCAGCAAATGCGACCCAAGGCAGTAACGACTCTGCTCGTGTTGTATTTTTAAATTCAAGCGGTAACGGTTATGCGCTTTGGTTAAATCAGGCTGGCACGGAAGCAAGAATTTACAAAGTGATTGCAAGCAATCTTGATACAACGCAAATTGCCACTTTCACAAGTTACGGCAATGGCTACAATCAAAAATTTGAGCTTCGCTGTATCGATAAGGCCGCAGGGACTTTTCAGTTCTGGCGCAATGACGTACAGATTGGCAGCAACTTTACCGATACGACCTATGCGTCTCTTGAGAAAATTGGATGGGGAGTAAATGGCGGAAACATAACAAACGTTGAAACAGGGGCACTTTTTTCGGCACTTACGATCACCAATCCGATTGTTTCTGGTGGCGCATTTAGTGGTACATTTGATGGTGCCGCTGATGGCGCTGGCACAATCTCAACTGGCGGCCAGACGGTACCAATTACGTTTGCAGGTGGTGGCACTACATTTAGTGGCACATGGCCTGCATTCGCAGATGGGTTGGTTTACCCAGTAACCAATGGATCAACGCTAACGTTTACGATTGCACAGGGCGCATCAAGTACCACAATCACTAGCGTTTTCATCCTGCCTGCAAACTACGCTTACACTCCGATCGGAACTGTTATCACCGATCCTACTTACTTGGGTAGCGTCTACTCATTAACCACAGGATGGGCTATCTACTGCGACGAAACACAATTAGGCGGCATGGCCATTTATCCAGACAGCCGAGTCGATGTTACCAATGACGGGACTTTTGTTTGTTTTGTGCATAGAGTTACAGGCAGTAAAGATCTGATCGAATTAACTGTTACGGTTAACGGTGGTGCTATTGTGACTGTCACTGGTGGCCTGTCAGTAGCAGGACTAAGCGTATCTGGCCCATCTGTTAGTGGCTTATCAGTGGTCGGATTGTAAAAAAAATGCCCTCACTAGGAGGGCTAGTGTGGGGGTGGAGTCAAGCCCCCGAGAGGTGAATATGTATCTTACCGGTTTAAAATATTTGGCGCCAGTGGTAATTATTTTCGGAGTGCTATATGCGGCTTATGATTATGGCGTCGATAACGAACGTCAGCGCTGGGAAACCAAAGCCTACCAAGCAACAATCCAATCCCATGAGGCGGCCAGCAAATTCACCGCAGGCGTTTTATCCGATCACAAAGAGACAGAAACAGATGCGCAAACTAAAAATGATCAGCTTCAAAGCAATGTTGTTGTTGCTAATACTGCCGCTGATATCGTGCGGGACGAACTTGAAGCCTTCATCCAAAGAAGTGCCGATGATAGTGCCAGATTTGCCAATGATCGCAAAGCAGCCGAAGCCCGCTATCGAGTGCTTGCCAACATGTACCGAGAATCTGACCGCCTCGCGGCAATCTACGCAAAAGAAGCTGACCAAAGCAGAATAGCAGGGCTTGCGTGCGAGAAGGCTTATAGCGATCTCAAAAGCGCAATGAATCCGCAATTGTAGGATCTGGCCGCAACTCAACAATGCGACCCTTTCTCCGTAAAAACTCTTCTGTTGCGCGCTCCAGTTCTTCGCGCTCCTTTTGCTTACAGTTAACGCCTTTCATAGACTCGTAAACGTCAGAGGCTAAAGGCTCTGCTTCGATTAGTTCGTCATCGTTTAGCATATTCACTCCAAATTATATCCGTAGTTATACGCATGGCGCTGTATAATCCGCTGTTACATTCACTGGCCATCCCATCGCGGTTTTCCGTTATGCACACCAGCCCTAGCTAATAACCTATACGCACCTTCAACGAGTATGGCATTTAGTATTTCTTTTTTGGGGTCGGTCTTTTCTTCAATTTCTCTAAGCATTTGCCAGTACACAGATATGAAGTTTTCAATTTCGTTTTCAGGTATTCTGTAATTCATATGTCTACTCCTAAATTAGTTTGCTATGTAAATGTAACCAGTCAATGTTGCGGACGGAATCAGCACCGTCCAATTTTCATTTACTCCCAGCCGCCGCAAATCTCGGCGTTACATTGTTTAAAAAAGTGCTTCTTGTGCAGTGGCATTTTCAAACCGTTCGCAGCAAGCTTTGTAGTAATCCTCATCTAATTCAGTACCCACAAACTCAGCAACACCAAAGTAATGCGCCGCAATGGCGCTAGAACCGCTGCCAAGGTGTGTATCTAAAATCTTGAACCCTGGATTAGCGTAGTTTTGTAAAAGCCATTGGTAAAGCTTTACGGGCTTTTGGCAAGGGTGAAGCTTTCCTTTATAGTCGCCGCTTGCAAGCGGATCATGTTGAAATATTTTTGCGTTAGCGTCAAAGCTTGTCCACGCCTGCTCGCATTCGGCATAAGTGCGCCCCTTAAATCCTGCGCCTTTATCCCAAATCAAATAACATCTTGTCGGCGGCAACGGGAAATAATTCCCACCCCAAACAATTTGATTCTTGCTCACTCGCACCAACTCTATAAAATAATCTGAATCAGGGGTCGCCTTATCCCAATTCTTTTTTACAAAATTATTAAAGCCTTTATAGCCTACGTTACCGCCATCCATGCCAATCCCATAGGGCGGGTCAACTATCGCCAAATCAAAATACTTGTCTGGCACGGTTCGCATGTATTCCATGCAGTCCATATTCAACATTTTTATCATCGTAAAACCTCACAAAGTGCAAAAACAATGTAACAAGCAAATGAACGGGACGCGGTAGAAATATGCGTTTTTACGGGCACTGTATGCGCGCCCGTTATTCGGGCGTTAAGTGTACTAGCCCTGAAACTCTGGCAAATTTTCAAATTGGTCAGCCGTTAGATAAACATCTTCTTGTTGCCAAGTACCTTCGTCACTTGCTAGAAAATCTTCTGCGTTTTGCGGTGTGTCAATAAACGATTGCCCGTCATCATTGCTTAGCTTTATATATCGCAACTGCTTGAAATCTTCGCAGGTTGGCGAATGATTTGCCGCTGGTAATGCACCGTTTTTTGTTTCTTCAAAAGTTCTTGCCAACCCTACGCAATTGCACATGGCAACCTCACTTAACAAAGTTATGAAATTGACGGAATTTAAGCCGCCGTTTTAAAAATCTACTCCCCGCCGCAATTTATAACGGCGTTAAATATTCATCTCCAAATTGCCATAAGCAATGAGACAACAATACCAACAGCACTTAAAAAGAATAAAACAATCGTTACAAACTTTATAAAGTGTGGAACCTTATCCTTCTTTGTTGCAGCGGCAAAAGCCGTTGTCGCAAGAAGAAATATAATGCAAGTGAAAAATATCTTACCTTCTATAATCATTTTTGTTTATCTCAAGCAAATGAATACTTAACCAGTCGCAGCAACTGGACGGAATTAGCGGCTCGCTCTGTTCTAGCATAGTCAGCCGCCGCTGTGCTCAACGTTACATTCACTGGCTAGTAGTGTTTGTTCTCGTACTCACGCCAAGAGCTTGGGTAAAGCGTTTTTACCTGAAATTCTAAATCGCGCATCTCATCAATTAAATCATTAAAATATTTTGTGTTCGGTGCTGAGCCAAAGTTTTCTTTTACTTCGGCATCAACTCGCTTTCTTACATCTGTCAATCGTGTTATTTCATTCATGTATCATCTCCTAAATTAGTTTGCTATGTAAATGTAACCAGTCAATGTTGCGGACGGAATCAGCACCGTCCAATTTTCATTTACTCCCAGCCGCCGCAAATCTCGGCGTTA
>JACCEA012518458.1_pt1 | contig 30492 bp, 44 predicted proteins | sample 7449851 | NCBI WGS metagenome assembly JACCEA01 (sample SAMN15323453, study PRJNA562643) | freshwater metagenome | isolation source: river surface water | place: USA:Blue River Watershed | collected 2017-08-18
ACCCGATCCTATTCAGATTTTGGTAGATATGGTTTGCAATCGTATCGTGATGGAACCATCGCGTGTAACCGCGTCAAATGGAACCTCGGGTTATACTATTAAAGACGTTGTGATTACTTCTTCTAAATTCGAGGTTTTCCTCATCTGTGATGGTTCATATATAAAGATCAATAATGAACAAAAGGACACTTGCCGTAAATGCTATTGAAAATTTCTCAAAATAATCAATTCATTTTGGTATATAGGTCTTCAAGACTAATCTCTTGAATTTCTCCAGTATGTTTGTTTCTTATCGTAACCATATTTTCACCACCAAGGCAATACAATAGTGTTATGGATTTGCCGCGCCCCGCATCAGAGGTAGTTGCCACAGCTTCTATTCGAGAACCGTTATCGAAGGTAATACTGGTTTTATTGTAGACCTTAATCCCTGCTTTTATAAAGTCAGGGCATTCTTCGTAGGCATATCGTATACGGTCCATAACTTCCAACGCAGAAGTTAGTTTGTTGGCCACAATTAGTATTTTGGAGTTTTCTTCAAACATAGCTTTCCAAAGAAGGTATGATGAAGCGGTAGTGGTATTGTGTGATAAAATCCCGTCTGAGTAAAATTTATGATTCATCGGGTCATTAATATCATCCGTTTGAACTTCAAGGCAGAACATATGCGTTTTGAAACCCAGAGGAACACATGAGACAACTTCTTCTATTCCCATATCGGTTTGAAGTTTGTCACCAGCCTCAAGGTCTTCCAGCCATGCGCAACTACCGTCTTCTCGGATGACGCGGTGACGGTCTGCGGCGATAAGTTGTTTGGTTGTAGTATTCAGTTTCCATGCCTCATACGGAACGGTTCTGAATGCTCTTTTGGCAATTCCGAAATCTGATTTGAAATTAACAGGGACAACATGGGTGAATTTTTTAACATCATCCATCCCTATTTCGTGCTTTATTCTATGGTCTGGATCTATCAACCATAGTAGAGCTTTTATTATCGACTTTATCATTCATGTATTTAGCATAAATCAAATCATAATCACCACGATAATAAGCTTTGTCATATGTGATTTTTTCAACCTTTGTGAGGTTATATCTAAGCGTGTATTTTGCTAGTGTTTTTTTGTCTTCTATTTTGATATAAAAACGATTAAATCCTCCAATCCAACCTTTATCACTGTCTTTTTTGATCAGGTCAAATATATTAAGGGGTTCGGATTTCTCGGTATGTTCTTTTTCTATAATTACATAACCAAAAACATTTGCGTAAATCCAATTGATATCGGCATCAAGTATTTCGATACCGATATCTTCGGACATATACCAACAACCGTTGGTTTGGCGATTGAACCTATAGAGCATCAACGGACTTTAACCAACACGCGAAGGTGAGCACATTGAATATTATACCCACCAGCGTAAATGGTGCGGATTTCAACAACCTTGTCGCCCTTATCGGTATTGACTTGGAAAAAGCCATTGAAACCGTCATTGGTTCGAGCAAACGATGAATCGGTTACCTCTTGCGCCCCAGCTTTTGTCAATTTGGCGGCAATCGTCGCATTGCGTTTTTTGTTAACATTGTCGCAATATTTGTTAACAACTTCTTCCATCAACGCTGCATTGCGGCCCTGAAAAAGGCTGTACCAAGTTTTACCACCGGCAATTTCGTGAATACGGCGATAGTATTCCCAAACATTATCACGACAAAGTTTTCGTTCATTGACTTGAAATTCTTTGACGGCTTGCATCCGTTCTTTCACGAATTTCTGCGTATCAGCAAGAAATTTTTCCTCCAATTCTGCGAAAAGAGGTTGCAGTTGGTTCATGATGGTTTCGATGGCGGTCATAAGTTTCTCCGTTGAATTTAGTATTTATCCCAAAATATAATAATTGTCAAGATATTTAGTACGTTGACAATACGATTTTTTTACCCCAATCACAAATTCCCTACTTTACAGGAGACAAGGGATTATGAAGAAGAAAGCTTATAACGAAACTCGTTCGGCAATGGATATTATCGATTTTATCGATTCATTGCCTGGCGGAAATCCTCAACAATATGCGAAATTGCTCGGAATTGGCGCACAAAGGATCACCGGTATTTTGGGTATGAAGAATGCTCAGGACCGATTGGTGAAACGCGGTCGCGTCCGTATCGGAGAGCGTGGGCAACGTCCAATGTGGGCACAAGAAGATACGCAACGCGGCTCTTTGCGGGCAAAAGACATTGATACGATGGCATCAACGGGTTCTCTCCCGAAGTTTGTTACTGATGCTGTGGCAACGGTTCATTCTGATTATCAAGGCGACATGCTGAACTTCTTGAAAGAAGCTGTTGAGCAAACTGCAGGTAAAGTCAGCATTGAACGGGTATTCACCAATCATGTTGGTCAAGCCCGTCACTATACTGATGACATTGTGCAAATCAGTGGTCGCCTCGAAGAGCGTTCAAATCGTTTGCTTCGTTTGGAAGCCCTGTTGGACCGCTCGTTGGACCTTGGTGAGAAGCTTACTCAGCAACGCTTGCCTTTTGTGTCTGCACAAGAAAAAGAGCAAGAGGTTTAACATGTCAAGATTCAAGAATCTTATCGCATTGGCGGCACACAAAGATACCCCCGACAACGAGGCCTTAAGTGCGTTGCGTAAGGTTGGTAAGATGATTGATGACTCCAGTGGGGGCATCGATACATTCTTATCATCCCCCACTGTTAACTCTCCACCTTTGTCTTTCAATGCTAGTCGGGCAAAAATTGATGAGTTGGAAGAGCAAATATACATTCTAAACAAAACTGTTAACCGTTTAGAGAAGGATAATGAGAGACTGATGACGGCCAATAAGTCGTTGGCAGAAGAAAACACTCTCATACGTCAAGCATCCAAAGACCGGATTGGTCGTATTCGAGACAATGGTTCTTTGGCATATGACGAATTCTCATTTCGCGTTAAGCGTATTCTCGGCGACTCTTGGATTAACGAATTTACTCGTCAAACGGGAATTGACGCCAAAACCCTTAACAAAATGAGGGTCGCTGGTGTAGTTGATCCAGACGTTGTAAAACTTATTGCAACATTGACGGCCCCTATCGAAAAACCTTTTTGGACAACCGAAGAGGTGGCAATCATTCGTAAGTTAGCCCCAGAAGCAAAATCTGTCCATGAACTGGCGTCATTGGCGTCAATCGAGATTAGTAAAACTATCGGCGAAAGGGTAGTAACCGAGAATCAAATCGGAAAGCTTATCGTTGATTCCAAGGGCGGTAACGGCGTATTCAAGATGACTGGTTATGGCAAAAAACCAATTATCATTGGAGTGAAAAAGAAGGCTGCTGCGTTTCCTTGGTCGATGCACCCCAAAATCGAATCCGAAATGGCTTACAATTTTATAGCTGGTAACGGCAATCGTTTACCTGCTAAGAAATGGGCCGAACGGATTTCTTTGGAAACTGGCATACTGGTTACCGAAGGGATGGTTAAGCAACGACTGAACAACAATGTTCCACCAAAATCTATTGAGGATATGGTGGTTACCTCTGGTAAACTGACGTGGAGCGAACTTTGGGTTCTTGGGTCAAAGTTGGACAAGCGGGCATGGAACCAAAGCGTATGGAATTGGTTTGGAATGAGCGCTCGTAGAATTGGGGATGATTTGTCCGATATTCCTCAACAAAAGATCGAAAACCTCAGAAACTATGTTCGGGAGCAAATGTCTGAACGAGAGATTATTGTTGATGTGGTTAAGCGTCACCCCAATGGTATCTCCCGTCAAGAAATACGAGAACAATGTTCTATGTTTGGGGTAAGTTCATCAAATCGCGTGGCTGAATTGGTTAAGAATGGGTTTCTGCTCGAAGATGGTGAATTGATAAGGGCGGTTAATCAAACCAATTTTGGTTATGAGGGTTAAGGTTAACGTGGTCGTAAAACGCTAATTTGTCGCCTTGGAGCCAATCGTAGATATCTTCGGTTGGTTCCACGTCTCGTGATGACAACAGTGACTTGATATCTCTTCTATCAAATCTCATGTCTTTACTAATCATCATTGGGAATTTTGATCCAAGACCACCATTATCATCATGAGGAATTTCACCAACCGTTATGGTATGATCGACCCAATCCGCTAATTGTCTATTGGGTATTTTGTTGGCCCAAAATAAATATTGGCGCATGGTTGTTATTTCTCTATGAAACAATTCTGATTTATTCCGCACTAGGTCAACAATTGTGATAGGCTTGGTGGTCAAAAAAACCGTCTGGGTAGGCTCAAGGTCATATATGGAACCCGTGCCATCATCTCGAAGTGACTGTATCCCAAAACTTCTCAACACACTGTTCCACTTAACAGTTCCTCTCGTTGTCATGAATTTCTCACCTGTCATATCTAATACCATGGCGGCTGATTTCGTCAACAAGGTCTGCATGGGATGCTCAGCCCATCTTTCTTCAGGAGCAAGACCAACGGCACGAAGTGAATTTTCACTTGGTTGTGGTATATCAGATATGATTTTGTTTATTGTGGCGGTGTCACCACTACGAACTTGCCCACTATTGTCACCTTTGAGTATCGCAACAAACTTTTGCTGCGATGCGTATGGTAGTTTGTCATTAACCAATTGATCATATATAGTATTGGTAAGCTGGTAAGTGTAAACACCGATAGGACCAGTGTCATGACGGGTTTGAGGATTAATTCCAATTTTTGGAATCTGGACCATGCTTATGTAAATATCATCTTGGCCATGATATTTGGCCATCCTTTGATGCATGATTGAAGATGCTTCCGGTCTTCTCTCAAATAGTTGAATTATTTGCATGGACTTATTTATCCGTAGCTTGCCCAACCTTTGTAATCACCAGAGTTATGCGGGTCGTCGTGACCATGGAAAATATGTTCATCTCCTAATCGATACACTCTTAAATTTTTAACTGTTAGTGGAGTCGTTTTGACAACATATTCATATTGACGGAGAGGACCGCCTTTAAAATCTCGGAAACTGCCTTGATATAGACCTATCTCATGACCGTCATCATCAATGTTCAAATATGGTGATTTTACTTTACCATCAACACCAATATGGTTATCGTATTCATAATCTCTCGTTAAACTCAAGAATGCTCGTTTTAATGATTGATGAGAAGCTAATATATTATCGGGAGAGATGATAGCACCGATAGCCATTCTGCAGGTATTATCATCAACATTTATTTCATTAGCAACACCAGCAACGCTATCGATCCCAAAGTGAGTAGATGACCAACTGCCGACTGTTTTCGGCGCGGGGTTATCCAATTTGAATGTTTTCATATTAGCATATTCTATAGGTAAGGTTACCAATCTCATCAGTTTGATTGGCTTTCTTATATTATGCGGAAATAATTGATTTATTCTATTCCATATCTGTTATTTTACCGATAACGCTTTCTGATATATAATCTTTCTCTAACCATTTTGAAATCTTATCAGTAACAAATTTATAATCTATTATCGGATATTTTTGAGTATTCTTTTTAATGCGCAATTTTACCAATAGAGGGAAGTCGTTTTCAAAATCATCTACTCTAGAATGATAATCAGAAAGCGCCATGTTGATAGCACGGGTTGCTATTTTTTTGAACTCATTTTTGTTATATGTTTCTGTTTTATCTAGAAAGTTCATAATATCATCCAACACCATTTCGAAGTTGGACGGATCGCGAAGAATTTGGTCTAGTCCTATCCTTATCGTTTCTTCAAGATGGTTAATGGAATAGCTTTCGATTAAATCAATGTATTTGCGCATTCTAATATTCTGCCTTCTGCTATTTCAAAATATTTATCGTCTTTCTCATATCCGATGAACGACCTTTTTTCCATAACAGCGGCGATGCCAGTTGTTCCACATCCCATTGTGTTATCCAACACTGTCTCCCCTTCGTGTGAATAGGTTCGAATAAGATATCGCATGAGGTCTATTGGTTTAGCAGTAGGATGCAGCCCTAATTGGTCAGTAGAAAACTGCAATATGCTATGTGGGTATCCAGTTTGTGTTCTGGTGAATTCACCATGACTTGGTCTATCAGAAAAAAATGCGTCTGTTTTTTCACTGGCTCGTTTGGTAACTTTTTTCTCAGGTATATCCACCAACCCTTGGGGATTATATGTCATCCGGTTTTTCGATTGTGAGGCATGAACCGTTGTCCCTGGTGAAAAAACCAGTATATCTTCATGCTTCTTCATGGGTTTATTTTTAGCATGTGCGAAATTGGTAGGTCGGTTTTTCTCCCATACCCATGTGTATTTGAACCATTCCAAATTACTTACGGCCAATATCGAGGTAAACGGTTGCACACCAGTAAGGACGATTGCCCCAGTTGGTGTTATTATTCGCTTGTATGCTTCCCACAATTTGTCTAACGGTATCATACAATCCCACGAATGAGCAGTGGTGTTATATGGGAGATCGCATAGTATTAAATTAATCGATTGGTCAGGTATTTCTTTCATTAAATCCAGACAGTCACCTTTTTTCATTATTATCATAACCATATTTATAGCGAAATATTATCATGCTTTATAAAAGAAAAAGAATATATCTGGAAGACTATTATATAGTTCCATACGAATGTATCGCAGATGTTTTGGAAAATGAGAGGTATTCCGCCATCCATATTACACAAAGCCAAGAAGTTATAGACGACGTTGCGGACGTTAATCAAAAAAGAAGCTTGTTTTCCGGTTTCTATAAAATGAGCGATGATGGTTACTACCATGACATAATATTTAAAATTCCACCGTCAGAAAAGATTAAGTTTATTTTGAAGTACGGTAGTATATCTCCGATAGAATTTGTGGTTGCTCCATTTCACTACGACATAAATACATGATGAGAAAATGGATAAATTTAGTGGAAACTTTGAACGACAAAGATCTACCAGTAACCAATGTGTATTATATCGGCGTTACCAATACCGAAAAATTGAAACCATCTGAATTGTTTTCAGAAGGCCCATACGGAGATGCGATTTATATAACACCATATTCCGAAGATGTTACCAGTGACCACGTGATTGCTTTGAAATGTGTAAGACCCTTAAATCTAATTCCAAGAAGTGATATACCAAAGGGCGACAATAACGAAAAATGGATATCACATAATGGTTATGACGGCGTTTTATTTTCTAGCAGCAATAATAAAACTATGGTTGCTTGTTTCGATTCAGAGTGTTTCGAGATTGCTGATGAGATGATAGATGAAAAGAAAAAGAAAAAGAAAAAGAAATCCAAGAAAAATAGCTTTTTTTCAAGACCTGTATACGGATGGGGAATAGGCTGGGGCAGTGGTGAGAATAGCGATTCCGGTGGAGATGGAGGAGGCGGAGAATAATACTTGACAGATACCAAACTTAATATATTAGTATTATTTTGAGGTATTTATATGATTATCGTTGCTTATATTCTTTTTTTTTTATTCTCTGCGCTCGAAGTTTCTACCTTCGTGGCAAATACGATATCCTAACCTTTGGGGTGTTTCCCTACTCAATCTGGTTAGACAGTAATACAGAATCATATAATCGTTATGGGTCAAATGGCTTGACAGTTCATTCATATTTCGGAATCGTCTTCAATGTATCAAAATTCAACCACTCAACTCGTCTGGATTGATATGAATTTTTATGTCAATTTTATTACCTCTTTGGTTGCAATATTCGCATTAAGTTGGTTCTTGAGGGCAAAGTATGATTTGTCGTGGTGGTTACTGTTACCAACCGAATTTTATATTGACGATACCACGCTATATTCAAGGAAGCACAAAGCTAATTATTTCAAAGTTTATGCTTTCCTTGGAATCGTTTTTTACGTGTTCAAAGAATACCGAAGTGGGTTTTATGGTAACAAGTATATTATACCTACTTTCAAAATTTGGTTAAATGAAAATTGCACTGGTTCGTTTAAAATTAAGAAACATTGGTTCCCAGTAATGGGTGGTGGATTGTGGTTGGAATATTGTTATGTCTGTTTCTCTCGAAAGAGAGATTTGGATAATTTTTTGTTGGATTGGGGAAACGGTGAATAATTGGATATTATTGGCTGAGGCCATAAAATTTTATCAATCTAAGGGTTACCAATACACGGAAGTTCCATGGATTGTCGAACCTTCCGTATCCAAAATAACTTTTAGTAGTGAGGCCATCTCGTGCCAATTGGGGGATTTGGTAGGGAGTGGTGAGCAGGGGTTTCTGGATGGTGATTTCCCATTTGGAAATTTTATGACAGTTACGCCATGCTTCCGGCACGAATTTCCTATTACGAATACACATCGAAACTATTTCATGAAACTTGAATTGTATTCAGAAAGCATGACCGATTATCGGGACATGTTGTGTGCAGCATATGACTTCTTCAAGCTGTACACAACACCAGAAATAGTCAAGACCAGCGAAGGTCATGACATTATGTGCAATGGTATTGAAATAGGCTCCTATGGGCAGAGAACACATGGAGCAAAGACATGGTGTTACGGAACTGGATTGGCTCTACCTAGATTTACGGTAGCGCAGAATGGATAGATACTGCCATAATCCTATGTCACTCCCATATGATACTGGAGTTGTGTTGCGTATTGCGTTACCTATGGAATCGCCAAGAATGCTTGATAAGCTCCTCAATAAATTTACAAAATGGATAAAAGACAATACCTTTGGGGTGTGGTCTATATTTGACGTTGAAAATGAAATAATTTACTCACAGGTTGTTCACCATGCCGTAAGTTTCCGTTTTGAGAAAAAAAGTGACTTGATATTGTTTACGCTATATTGGGGGAACTTATAACTCAGCCAACAATGATATAGCATAATCAATATCACCCCAAGTTGCTTGCAAATCCTTAAATCCCCATGCATTTTTATCAGATGCTATTTTCTTCATTTCTTTATGGATTACATTTTTCAATCCATCAAACCCAAAAAACATTTTTTCCAAAGAACGAACATCGTTCTCTTTGATGGCTTCTGATAACTTATTCATATATCCCGACAGCTTGTCACTATCGACACGGAAGGCTCTGTTTGCGGATATCGTGTATTTCAATAATACCTTTGCTTGGTCAAACGCTTTTTTTGATTGTATGCGGTCTGGGTTCTGCCCAATTGCAATTACCAAATCTGACAATAGCTTAACATTATCATAAAACTTCTGTCCTATTGGGGCCAACTCTTTTTTGAACGCTTTGAACATATCAGGATTTTTCACAAAATCACTATAGTGCATCATTTTTTGATTCGGGCTATAGTGAACAACCTTATCACCCTCAGTGTAAACGAACATTAGCCCATCATTACCGCGATATTGTAGATACTTCGTTAGAGCAATAGTAATCTTTTCTTTGTCTCGTTCATCATTGAAATATGTGCTGTATGGAAATATTGGGTAATATTCCCCAGTTATTCTGTATTTTTTTCTTAGATCGTGCAGAAGTTCCATTCCCATGTGGTGTTCGTCTGCCCGAGCAATTGGTATTATGGTGTTATCCGAAAGCGATATCATCACATAACCAACATCACCAAATTCGCCGATTTCTTGGTCATATCCGTTATTATTGGTGTATATATAAGCTTTCCATTTATCTACCTGCCCCAGAGAATTTGTCATTTTGTAATTTTCGGGGGGAAGATTCGGATGTAGAATGAAACGATTGCTTGTTGCTTCTAATAGTTGGAATATGCGCATCACATATTTATCTACGACCGTTGATAAATGCTCTCTTGGTTATGTCACTCATACTCTTCAAATCATTCATCGACATATCCGGATAATTATGTTCTAGATAAAATTCGATTGCACCGTATAAATCACTAAGTTCGACCAACGCCATAATTTTACAATCTTGTTTTTCGGCGTCTACAAGCTCGTTGACCTCTTCTAAAATCTTTGAACTCTCCCCCAGCTTTCCTTTTGTGAATTCTGTTAGATGATATCCTATTCCCATATTATTTTCCTTTGACTGATGATATTAGGAATGTTATCAGGTTACGATCACAAAAGGAATATAAAATTGAGATGGAATCACCCAGTTGAAACCGAAGACGGGCAATATCGAATAACATCGACTTTGCAGAATAGGTGGAGGCTAACTGGCTGTATGCTACTGACAAATTCGGAACGCGTATTCATATTGGACAATAACATTAGAGCATTTAAATACTATCACGCCACTAAACTAACCATAGAAGAAGAAGTTGGCAACCTATCCAAAAAAACGCTTTCAGTGACTCACTTAATAACCACAAAAAAATTAGCAGTCGAGTTTTATATGAGGTTCGGAGGGAATGATTAATGCGGTGGTATAATCCAGTTGAAACCGAAGATGGGTTATATAAAATTTTAGCCTCCCCGCCGTATGTTTCTCCAATTAATAATAATATGATTCTGGAAGATGAAGAGTGTTTATTTATATGCAATAATGAGGTTCAAATATTCTTTTACTCTTTTGCTAATGACGGTCATTACCGATTATACCAGTCGGATATATCAATATTCCTATGGTCGGCTAGTTACTTAATCACTACAAAAAAGTTAGCAGTAGAGTTTTATTTGAAGTTTGGATGATTTATATGAGATGGCTTAACCCACGAGAGAGGCAATATGGTCTATATGAAATCAAGGCTATACCGATAAATGATTTTTGGAAATGGAGTGATAATTTATTATTAACAGATAATGAGAAGTCATTTATATCAAGAAAAGGAATTGGTATGATTTTTTATTGTAATCTATCCAAAAAACATTACGTGCAAAAATTCTTCAAAGAAAAAATCGCAGTAAGCCATCTTGTAACCACATCTAAAAATGATGCAGTAGAGTTCGTTCTAAGGTTTGGAGGATAGTGATGAGATGGAATATTCCCATCGAAACTGATGACGGACAATATAAAATTTTATCGGATATTATGAGCAACCAACTAAGTCATAACGAAGCCGTGTTTATATTAGAAAACAATATCAGGATGTTTAGGCAGCATTATACTGGGTATAGAGAGCTATCGTATGACGAAAGAAGAGCATTTATCCACAGTCCACTTAACAAAACTCGTAAGTACCTTCCAGTGTGTTATTTGATCACGACGAAAAAACTGGCGGTAGAGTTTTATTTGAAGTTTGGGGGTTGATAATGTATGTCGTTTCATTAAAAGAAGCATTTGAAAAAGACGGTTGCTCTCCCGAGTTTGCAGAAATGATTGTTAGTATGATATCGGACGATTATCATGTTGTATTTGGTAGTGAGCGGTTCCCAGAACCTGATGTAGGATATAAAGTATGGCATTGGGATTCTAACTTTATATTATCAAAGAAGGATGCTATAAAGTTTGTTATGCAACATGGTGGGAATTAGACATGAAATGGAATACACCGACGTCTAACGGATTATTTTACGAGTTATCCTCTGCCAAACGATTTTGTGAATTATCCAAGGAAGAGAAACAATGGCTATCGTCTAAAACCGTAATTTATTATTATTCCAGTGGGTGTGGTTCATTGCAGTACTCATTACCCGTTTCCGCATTGCGTATGAGTAAAGTTGATGCTATAACCTTCTTTATGAAATTCGGAGATTAGTTGTGAAGTGGAAAACACCAGTCTTCGATGAGGCATTATGTTTATACCGTATTTGCACTAACGAAAGACATCGGATATTAGACGATGGTGAACGAGAGTGGCTACTGGAAAAAAATATACAATATTACTATGCTTTATCATCTGATGCATTAAACGGATATTTCCCTGTTACTACACAAAGGATCTCTATCATCAGTTTCATTTTGCTGCCTAAAAAATTAGCAGTGGAATTCACATTAAAGTTTGGGGGGAAGGTGTGAGGTGGAAAACTCCAGTCTTGGATAAGATTTCATTAGCATGTGGTGATAGCGGCATATACCGTGTGCAATCAGGGCGGTTTGTTGGAGGTATTTTTCTATCAACCGAAGAAAAAGAATGGCTAATGGAACATGGTATCAACCACGGCTACACTAAAATGTTTGAATGCTACTTGGATCATCATATAGACCATTTGCTGATGCCCAAAAAACTAGCAGTAGAATTTGTATTAAGGTTTGGGGGAAAACCATGAGATGGGATACGCCAACAGTTACGGATAATGGGTTGTATTTGGTGAGGGCAAAGGGGATTTTAGACAGTAAACAACTTACGCTACCTATAAATAATCTTATAACCCATAGTGAGCGCTCATGGTTGTTAGAAAACGATATAATGAGTTGTTATAGTGGTTCCTATATCCCTGTTCAAAAAATTGAAATATCAACGTACGAAGCTAGTTGGGTATGTTATATACTTCTTCCTAAAAAACTAGCAGTAGAATTTGTATTAAGGTTTGGATAAATTATGGAAATGGTCACACTTAAAGACGCAGTAAAAGATTTCGTTCCTCATACCGAAGGAGCCAAGAGGAATTTGGAACAACTGATTAATTCCGATTATTATGTATTGTTGAAATCAAAAGACCTTAATTTGTATGAATTGGGAGCAAGTAGAGATGATTTATGGGCGTCTATCTCTGCACCACGTTGGCATGGTGACCTAATTTTGAATAAGAAAGATGCTGTGCGATTTCTGTTACAATATGGATAAATATATCCATGATAGATTTTGGAAGCACCACTTCATTATTCCACGGAACACATCTGGATAAACTCTGGTTGATTATGCAAGATGGCCAACTTCATCCGTATAACGAGAATCAGGGTCCAGCAGGAGTAAGTCTTTCGCGCTCTTTTAAGGTGGCATACTTACACGGAAAATATCGACAAGAAAATTTACAATATAGTTTCTTTGAATATTTTGATTTGGGTGATGCTCCCGATTGGTCTCCGGTTGTTTTTGAATTTCAAAGAGACAAGATAAAAGGTAAAATAATCCCCTATCATGACCTCGGCCCACAAGACGAAGAAGAAGAAGAAAGAGTGTTGGGTGCAGTTTCCTTTGATGCTCTTGTTGGCATTCACTTAAGCCCGAGCGACGTTAGAGATTATCTTAGAAAAGCAAAAGAAGCCTTTACAAAAGGTGGCCATGAATACGATGCAACATTTGCCCAAATTCTGAAAAATACTCTGGAAGACCCTCGTATCAAAATACTTCGATAAATACATGATGCAACAACTTCCTAAAAAATTCTGGTTGGTCTTTAACATTCCCACTGAAATACGCAAAAACGATTCCGAATGGGACCAAAACGCTAACACCAGAGATAACAAAATACTTAACGATGTCGCAAAAGGTCAACTGAATGGTGTTCGTGGGATATCGGCTTCACGAGAAATATTAACCGATTGGTTCGTTAATTGCAGAAACGCCACTCTTGTGTTCGACCCTGCTCAACTTATCAGTGTCAATGATATTGAGCAAGTTAGATACGATGACATTGATTATCTATGCGAAAATGAATTTAAGGTTCTTTACCGACTATGGGATAAAGAAAAGAAACCAGACCATTATGGCTTAATGATGAACCTCGGACAATACTGGAACAGTAATTATAAAAAATTTAATCATAATGCAGAATCCTTAGAATATTATGGTATTGCAACCAAGCTGGCATATTATTGGGAAGACCATGCCTCGGAGTATACCATTTCATCATTCAACGATGCCGTATCGGCATTTCAAGACATGCTTTTGAAAGTCGGTTATGCAAACAAGATTGATGACTACTTACCATCACCTGAAGAACTTAGAGAATCTCTTTGGAATGCTTTGAAACAAGTTGGTAATATCTACAAAAGTGAGCAAGAATGGATTGTTAAGAATTCACAGTTGACTGTTCCGAAAGGTAGTATGCTTTTGTTGGCAGTATATCCTGACATTGTTCGGAGCTATAACGAATGGAAAGCAAATCCAGATAATGAAAAGTTTATGTTCACTCAATATCGTTACAAGAGCTACCAAAGATTGTTGGAAATAGTCCACACGCATAATTTGCATAATATTTACAAAATAAAACTAATCAATGGTGAACGTTTCCTTGAGCATGGTCCAGAAGTTACCAGACGAAGAAGAGAACGGAAATCATAGAGGGGAACGCTTTGCGTTCACCCTAAAATCAATTATTCTTAATTTTTTTTATCTTCATAGATTTGAGCATAATCCTTATCCCCCCTTCAAGGCGCAACTATACTGAATATAAAATTGACCTTGAAGGGGGAGGATTGAGGTCTCTTCATGAGTTCTCGCATGTGATGTGGCAGTTTCGGCGTTTATAGCTTAGTAAGTGGTCGCCCTAGACCTTACACTACTGCCTTCCTCTGATTATTAATCTCGACGGTTATCCGTTAGGAAGCTCTTACCGGTAACCACATCTACTCGATCACCGATAAGCCAAAGGTTGCTGGTATAAAACAGCATAGCCTTTGTCTTGTGATGACTACCTTATATTCCGACATCATCTCTCGGTCGTTTACTCTACATTTATCTCAGTATGCACGGCCCCAATAGACGCCTTCAAAGCAAGCCCAAGAATTTCGGGATGGGTTAGATCCCTATAAAAAACCCATGAGTAATATATGAACATCGTTTTATAGTGAACTACCCCGCACCTAAAGGAACGGGGCTTCCCGTTCGATTATGCGCTTGATTTCCTGTTTCAATGACCTTTTGAGTCTCCACAGGCGTTTCTCCAATTAATAATTGAAGGAGTTCGGGCAGTACCTGCCCTACTCTTTTATATTATATGCCGACATTATACTCGTCGAGTTATTTCTCTGTCAATAAATAATTACAAATAAGGAGAAACAACATGAAAATTGAGAAACATTTATTAGACTGTAAATATATAGAATCGCCTAATACTGGTGGGGCAATCACCCCAACTTTGCTAGTATGGCATTATACTGCATCTGGGTCAACAAAAGATGCCGACGAAAAATACTTTCAAAAACCTGCTTCTAAGGCTAGCGCCCACATCGTTCTAGAACGAGATGGTGAACTGACACAATGCGTCCCATTCAATAAAAAAGCATGGCATGCTGGAGTTAGCACATGGCGCGGGAAAACCGACTGTAACACTTTCTCTATAGGAATAGAAATTGATAATTGGGGAGTTCTTACCAAAAAGGAAGATGGCAACTATTATTCTTGGACCAATGAAAAAATAAGCGCTGATAAAGTTCTCGGCGCTAAAAACAAAATAGGAAATTTTGCTTATTGGGAAACTTATACTCAAGAGCAATTGAAAGCGCTGAGAGAGGTCTCTATAGCCATTTGTAAGGCTTACCCAACCATCAAAGAGATTGTTGGGCATGAGGACATATCCCCGAGACGAAAAGCAGACCCTGGGCCAGCTTTATACGACTTCATGACAAAGATTAATAACGAAATATTCGCACCAAGAGAAGGCACAACCACAAAGCTTGCAACCGTCACGGCCAGCAAGTTGAATATCAGAGAAAAAGGTTCGGAAAATGCCTCTGTTATTAAGACCGTTAGCAAAGGTGCCAAGGTCAAAGTTCTATACGATGGTGGTGATTGGTCACAGATAGAATATAGCGGAACAGTAGGTTGGGTGTTTGACCAATATCTTACATACTAAATAAAGCATGACTTATGTCGAAAATGTTAAAAATTTAAAAATAAGAATTGGTGGAGAATTCGTTTCATTCGCTGGTGTGTCACTAGTAAATGATAGTTCCGATACTTTTGATTTTATCTTCGGAAATGGAGATGTTGTAAAATGCACATTGGATCATGAATTCTCAACACCATATGGAATATCCAAGATTAGTATAGGAGACATGGTCTATACTGATGATGGCCTAACTATGCTGGTTGATATAAAAGAAGCCAATAATACGGCGGTCTATGACGTCATCGAAGCTGGTGAAAAACATATATTCTCCATTGGTAAAACTGGGATAGTCTCGTCTAATTGTTCATTTGTTACCGATGATGAAACCTTGATTGAGCCTATGTGTCTCAGTAGGCTTAGATGTGCTGAACCAGCATATTACACACAAAATGTTAGGTGGTATTGTGAACCACAGGCGAATACGACATATCTAGTAGCTTTAGACCCAGCCCAAGGCACAGGAGGAGACTATTCGGCTATTCAGGTGTTCGCATTGCCTGATTTGGTTCAGGTCGCTGAATGGCAGCACAATCAAACTGACGTGAAGGGACAGATAAGAGTTTTGCTCCAAATCTTATATACACTTCATGAGGAAATTGCTGAGCTTCCTGACCAATATGGCGATCCTGAAATTTACTGGACTTTTGAAAACAACTCTATTGGTGAGGCAACTCTGCAAATTATCGAAGATACTGGTATTGAAAGATTCCCTGGGACGATAATCAATGAACGCAGAAAACGAGGCGTCAAAAGACGCTTTAGGCGAGGACTGGCCACTACCAAATCATCTAAGCTATCGTCGTGTGTTCGTTTAAAGTCGTTAGTGGAATCCGACAGGCTTATAATAAATTCGAATCAAACCTTGAAGGAATTGAAGACTTATGTCCGAAAAGGGGAATCATACGGCGGCAAATCAGGAACAAATGATGATTTGGTCGCATCACTTCTCCTGATAGTTAGAATGGTCGATATCATCATTGCAATGGGGTTAGAGAACTCTCCAGAGCTTCGTGAAACGATTAGTGATGATGAGATATGGGGACCAGCCGCTGTGGTTGTTTAATCGTAGGGTTCGATTATTTCGGCTTTGACCTTATAAATTGTATAATCCCACGAAGGTGATAGATCGTCTTCTTTCATTTTATCCATCAAGTCATGTTTGTTATTGTTCTCCTGAACACGAAGAACTTTCCCATCATTGGCAACTGCCATAAGCATATATAATTCCTAAAAGCTGTAATTGTTGTGCTCTTTACGAGCCTTTAATTGGTGAGTCGAATTTGCGGTTTTGTTCAAACACAATTTCAATTTTGTATCCTTCGGTTTCAATACCACCCCTTCAAATTCAGGTTTAGTAAGATTATCAAAGAGTTTATTGAAGTTCGAAAAATAGTTCTTTGCCAACCATGTGTATTCGTCGATAACCAGATGACTTACCGCGCCATCATCTACAACATTGGGAAAAATATCACGAAGAATATCTTGCCGCTGCAACGAGGTTTTTCCGTTCAAATGCTCGCCGTTGGCAACAATCACATCGTGAATATAATTCACATCTCGCATACCATTTCCTTTGGAATGCATAAGTTCGGATACGAAAACATACCATCCGCCTTTCAATGAAGAGAAGGCCTCTAGTTTATTCTTATTCGGAATCCATGCTTTATGTGGTTCCAAATGCCTAGTGTGAAAAAACAATTCACCCGATGGTGATACTGTAATTACCGAGCATGTCCCGTTCATTTTTACTTGAGCAAAAAACTCATTTTCAAATTGTGCAATAATCGAAGGCATTATTGCATTTTCCGGACGTGGTGGATATAATTTTGAGTAGCTGGTATATTTCATTATTATTGGCTACCATATTTTTTTAAAAAGTCAACGATAAATATAACATGGCCACTTTTACAATAACAACACCAGTAAACATAGACACCTTAACAGGTAAAGCAGGAAACGATGCATACAACATCAATGGTGGTTACCTCACTATTGACCAAGACTCCCGATATGGGTTGAACCAAACAACTTCTTCCGCCCTTGGGACCATAACCATGTCTGCCACATTAGGAGGAACGGTTGAAGTAAACGCAACAGCAGTTAGACTGATTCCATATAATTCCGGTTCTGGTAATGTTCCAGTATCGGGCACGAATATCTCAAGAAATGGTGCTTCTGGTAAATTGATAGCTGTGTATTCAGCATTAAATGCTGCCCCAACTGCGTCTGGTTCAGCGATGCCCGTTACCGGTTATATAAAAGTTAAACAAGTGACTGGATCATACTCGGCTGGCGCATTGACTGGTATAACAGCAATTGCGACAGGTGTGGACGTAGCTGGTTGGATAGAATTGGTTGGAGTAGAAACAGGAACAGCTACGGTAAACCGATTAAATCAATTTTTGTTGAGAGGGACTTGGTATGAATTCTTGGGTGTCACCACGAGTGGAACAAACACTACAACTTATCAAATGCCAACAAATGGTGCGTTGCAATATTGTGGCGGTGTTTGGGTAGAAACTTCAACACCAGATCAATACGAATTTTATCCATGTGCTGGAACATTAGCAGCGACTGCGGCAACGGTCGCAATTGATTTAAGAGGGAAGTTATGTTGGGTATCTACTGGTGGTTTAATTAGATTTGGTCACGATGGAACTAACTCAACTGGTGGATATGTTCCACCAGCAGGTAGAAAAATACGAATTCCTAATATAATTTTGAACAATTGCACCTCGGCTGCACCTACTGCCAATGTTTTACCTAACGCTACTTTAGCAACCAGATATGATTTTAACACGGTCGGTGGAGGAGCTATAGATATTGATGGTTGTGTTATGAATTGGTATCCATCTTTTAGCCAAGCATATTCTGTTTACTTGAAAAATATGTCAATTATGTCGCAACTTTCACTTTCCGAAATAGTTGCGCCTGTTGTTGTTGAAAACGTCAATGTCGGCCAAGAAGCAGCAACTGCTAACTTCGGTCTACTTATATCACTATGTTTCGCAGGAGGAACCTTCACCAATTGTGTGTTCACATCGGCGTCGTTAGCGGCATCTGGTAGGGCAGTATGTGCAATCACTGATAGTAGTGATTATATTTTTACCGATTGTGTGTTTAAAACTTATATATATAAATCAAATGCTGCTACCCATTGTATGTTATTGACACGTGTGACGGATTCTCAGTTTACTAGAACCACTATGGGCGGCGGTAGATCGTCAATGATAACATGTGATACAATTACATACAAGGATACCTTTTATTATGCTCATCCGATTTCTGTTGCGGTTATAGGCTTTGCAGAGTATGTCTTCGAATCATCATCTGGCTCGAAGAATGTTATAATCGATGGGTATAGATCAGGAGACAATCCTACATATGCGCCATTTAACGGTATATTAGCAGTAGCTTCCGCTGGATGCTCGAATATAATTATGAAAAATATCGGATCTCCAACGGTTCCTTGTCGGTTGGGTACACCTTTGATCAATGCGACTTGGTCGAGAGCAACCACTACAGTTACCGTAACTACTCCTACCGCTCATGGATTATTAACCAACTCTTATGTTTATGTGTTGATATGTGACAATGCGGTCGCAATAACATTGGGCGCAAAAATAATTACTGTTACCTCTTCGACCACTTTTACCTTCACTGGGGTGTCATCTGGTACAACTTCAGGCAACATGGTTTTTTATGGGGCACAAAGCGCATATCTTGCTGTTCTTCCTACTGGTGCCGCCGCCTCTAATGTGAAAATACAAAGATGTTACGTTGATGGATTGAGAACTGGTATGATATCAGCGGATAACTCTTCAAAAGAAATCACCATTGGGAATTGTTACGCCGAACCATCTTTGGCTCATGTTTCACCATTTTTAGATACCAAAATGAAGGGTTTGGCTCTTTCACCTGCCACCACTATTCAAACTTCGTGTTACGGAACAGATTGGCTGGATTGGTATTCTTCGAGATATGTAGCCAACCAAAACTCGGTTTCTTGGTCTAGGTCAGCGACGGTCGTTACGGTAACGTCTAACAACCATAATCTTGTCACTTCTCAGACGATTATGGTTATCGATTCCAGTAGTATCGCCGCTATACCGCTTGGAGTTTATACCGTTACGGCGTTATCCGCCAATACATTCACGGTTGCAGGTATAAATGCTGGAACAACAACAGGAACATTATCATTCATTCCATTAACTTCTGGATTATTTTTATCATTCAATGAGCCAACTACTGCCGATAAGGTTACAATAGTTTCAGGAACTCCGTCATTCACATCGGCTGGAACTTTTTATATGCCAACGGTCGGAATGAGTGCATCATTCGCTGATCCTGAAATTAGGTTAGGGCATACAGGATTTTCACCAAATGAAATAATTGTTTCAGGAAGCTCTTATTTTAACTTTGATATCAGATATGCCATTAACACTGGTTCTGGGTTCGGTTCGTATAAAAATTTGTCATATGTCCGAACAGGCTCAACCGGCACTACGGGGGCATTTACCTTCACATTATCTGACTCCATTGGGGTATCTCAGGGAGACTATGTATTTGGAACAGGAATAGCGCCGTTGGCAAAGGTAGTCAGCATTGATGGGAACACGATAACATTAGACAGAGCAAACACTGCGACTGTTACTAGTAACATTCGTTTTAACCAATTACCCAATGAGACGATTAATCAAAATATTGGTTTTCAATTAAAGCTATTGGTTACCACTAGATTAGCAAATACCACTGCGGTATCCAATATCAGAATATACACCACAACTGATGGAAATTCGAGATCTATTCAGTATCCACTTGACCCAATAATAGCCAATCTTACACTGACTGGCTTACAAGATGGTTCCGAGGTGAGAATTTTTTCAAGAGACGTTGCGGGAAATAGCGATGTGGAACTGTCTGGTAACGAAACAGTAGTGGGTGGGACTTTCGTATACACCTACACATACGAGGGTCCAACATCGGTAAATATTGTTGTTGCCAACAATAACTACCAACATTGGACCCTCAATGATTATTCCCTAACAGACAATGATTCGTCAATACCTGTTCAACAAATTTTCGATAGGCAATTTATAACTTAACCTCGTGTTTTGGACATTCCACCAAAAAGACTGATTCCGAGCACAAAACCAAAATCATACCAACCTCCCGAATTGTTAATCGAGTAAATTGCGACATCGCCATCAAACAAAGAAAGAGAAGGGTAGGATAAAACCGTGCCACAATCCTACCCAGAACCCATCAGGTGATGCAGTGGATAATGGAACAGCATCGGCACAAGCGGTTAGCAGCAAGCAACTTGCTACAATTAGAATAACATTACGCATCGGTATTTTCCTTTTCGTTTTCTGCCATGATGGCGTCGATGATAGCAAAAGGATCAGATTCCTTTGCCAGCTTCGCCCGAGTAGCTTGGGTAGTAACCAACGGAAGGAGTGCGCGCAAAGTATCTTCATCTTTAATTTTGAAAACGGCGGCAATCGAATCGTCGGTTGCGATTTGCTTAGCAATCTTTGGTTGGCTAAGAATATAGTCAGCAGGGATGCCAGAAACATTGGCCAAGGTTTCACCAACGCGTTTCATCAATTTTTCGTTGGTGATATATTCAGGATTGATGATGAAGGTTTCTTCTTGCGAAACATTCTCACCAATTGGGATGTTGTTTTCTTGAAGCAAAGTAACTTCTTCGTCATTCAAACCTGAGGTCGAAAGACGCGACTTAAGTTGAAGAGAAGCAGTTGCGGCACCATCAACACCTTCGATGTTGTCAGGCTTAGATTGAATTTTCATACCAGCGGTGACGAAATAATTAAAGGCCGCTTCATCAACCTTAGTCTTCTCAACAGCCAACATGGTTTCGAGGGACTTGATTGCACTTTGGATAGCGGCATAACGCTCCAAATGGGGGCAATCAATAGTAACCACATCCTTCTTCTTACCTTTTGGGGTTTTGGCTGCGACGGGTTTTGCGTTAGTGAAAGCGTTCATAATGTCCTCGTTTTGTTGACTTGATGGTTGTTAATACCATGTTTCAAAACATTGTCAAGGAATATTTTCGCCCCATTTTAATTTACATAAAATTGCTTCGGATTTCTTCTCAAAAACCACGATAACGCGTGTCTTTTTTGCAAAAATTATTGGATTACTTTCGAAAAATTCCAGAATTTCTGGAAGAATTTCAATGTTTACGGTAACTGCGTTTGGGTGCGATTGTAGTATATCCAGTGCTATTTTATTTTCACCGCGATATTCGTTGTTCTGTGATTCCAAATCTTTCAATATATCGGAAATATATTTCAAAGCGTCGTGAACATCTTTTCGCCCAGCAGAAAAATTAGATTTGATACCATCTATATACGCTAATGCCAGAGGTAGATGATATTCATGTGGTGGCTTCGGTAATCGTGACACATGGTATTTATCTGGACGATAAATAAAATATGTTCAACATAAAAAATGTAGCAAACGAGTTATTCGGTATCTGTCGCAGCTTTGATTATGAAGTTGCGATGTTTGATGACGAATCATCCAGAGTATGTGACCCAGAAGAAGCTGTTAGGTTTTGGACCAATAAGCGTAATATAACTATCGCAATCGAGGAAGATGGTGAAGACTCTTATATAAAAATCCTTGTTGGTAATTCGGTTGAGATATCAGAAATAACAGCATTGTTAGATTCCATTCGAAACCTCTGCACCAAATATGCTCTTCTTTACAATGTTAAGAAATATAAAAAAGAAATTACTCCTCGTGATTTTGAAATTGGCCTCACCGAATCAAAAAACGCTTTAGGGGGGTCAACCAAGTCAAGTTATTTGAAGCTTGGTGGTGCAAAAATGATTGTTCGCCATTCTGATAAAGTTAATGAAGATAAGAAGGGCGCAAGAACTAGAAATATATCAAAAATTATCATTGAAAACAAGGATGAAGAACGATTCAAAATGCCAACCAATTATCTTCTTCCTGCTAAAGCTATGACACGACATGTGTCCGAGGGCGGCACATGGGATGATGATATTGGTAACTATATATTGGAAATGGCCGATGAACAATATCACACCAAAGATGGGTTAAAGTTCATTAGAAGAAACAAAAAGAACATAACGGAAGACCTGACCAATTTGGTTGAGAATGCCCGTGGTAGGTTGACCGAGATTGTGAAAATCTTGGAAGGTTTGTTTAACCGCTATGAGAAAAACAAAAATAATTTACCAAAATCGACGAAGGTTCTCACTGAGAACGACGATAATATTATAAAATTACAAGAAATGTTTGGGAGTGAACAAATGGAAAAAAAGACCTTAGAAACTATGGCAAATCATTATGGAGACCCGTTGACTGAGGCAAAAGCCGAAATGATCAATCTTCCAAAATTTGGTTGTGAAGTAAATAAAACAGCTTGGGAAGACTTTGTTAACGGTAAGATAACCCTAACAAAGAAACCAGTTTTTCCTAAAATGGGTCACGATGCCAATACTAATATTATAAAATTGCAAACTATTGCGCAAGTTTGTGCCGATGATTCGATATCAAACTTGCTTAGTAGAATTGCGAATAATATAGACCTTGGTAACACAGATAAGTTACATCAGAGAGCAATGGAACTTGCTATTTTGGCATCACAAACACCATTCAATGGTAAAATGGGTTTTACACTTTCTGGTGATAACTGGGCTAGTTCGATGGAGGAGATATCATCGCCTAAAGTTGATGAAAGCTTCTTTAGCGATACCAAAGGTATTATTATGAGCGAAAGCATACGTTCGTTTGGTTCGTGGATTGACGACATGATGATCGATAAAATATTTGAGGGAGAAGAAGAATTTGTTGAGCCTGTTGAAGAAGTATTCAAACTGGACGTCGATGATTATTTGATATCATTTTCCGATGAACTTGGATACCCAGAGAATTCAAATATAGACGCAAATGTTATATATGATACGATGTCGGAGTATCTCAGTGATTTCGACAATGCTCCAATAGATGATTCTATTTTACCATATGTTGACGAAGTCATTGCCAAAATTGAGCAAGAAGGTTTCATAGTAGATAATAAAGCAGAATACAGAGCAGAGGACGAAGACATATCGGACGATGAATTCTTGAACGATATTGGATTCACTTCTCAGGAAGTGTTGATTGACGAAAGCGATTTGATGGATGATTTTTTGGTAGACCCTAGCAAATCTCTCGAAAAGAAGAAAAAGGATAAAAACTCGGATCTTCTTTTATCTGATATTGAATTGGAACCAAAAGATGTCATTATGCCCACCAATCCACAAACTGACCTGAAAAACGAGTTGGCGACGGATGCAACTACTGATGATGTTAATCGGATACTATCACTTGCTGGACGCGGAAAATCAGAATTCCCAAGACGAGCATCGACTTAAAAATAATAAAAAATACCTGCATTTAAATAATGCAGGTATTTTGCTTTTGTATTATTATGCCTCTATTGGTAGCGAATAGTTACCAATTAGATAAATAAGATTAGTAATGAGAAATCATTACTGGCAAAAAAGGCAAAGACCATTGGAACCAACCAAAGGCAAATACAAAGGCAAATAATATGAATAAAATTGAAGAATTACGTGCTCGTCTCCAAGAAGCAGCACAGAAAAGCGAAAACTCCGGCAAAAGAAAATCATCTGGTGATGGTGCATCTTTCCCCTTCTGGGATACTCCTGTCGGCAAACAATCCACACTACGATTTTTACCAGATGGTAATCCCGACAACCCATTCTTTTGGGTTGAGCGTCAAGTAATCAAGATTCCTTTCCAAGGTATTGTTGGTGGTGAATATCCAACAAATGAGCGAGTTGAAGTTACTGTTCCATGCATGGATATGTTTGGTAAGCAATGCCCAATCATCGCGGGAACCAGAAAGTTTTGGGATGGTGATGATGACGACAAGGCTATTGCTCGTCAATATTGGAAAAAGCGTTCTTATATTTTCCAAGGGTTTGTGGTGGATTCTCCTATTGTTGAAGAAAATACCCCAGAAAATCCAATTCGTCGATTTGTTATTAACAAATCAATTTTCGATATCGTTCATGCTTCGTTGCTTGAGCCAAACTTTGAAAATCTTCCTTGTGACTATGACGGCGGTCGAGACTTCCGCGTAACGAAGACCAAGAAGGGCGAATGGGCTAACTACTCCACTTCCAATTGGACATTCAACTCTCGTTCGTTGAATGATGATGAACGCGCAGCGATTGCGGAACATGGTTTGTTTAATCTTTCTGAAGCTCAAGGCGCTGAACCTGATTCGGATGGTGTTGCAGCCATCAAGGCGATGTTTGAAGATAGCTTGGCGGGCAATCCTTACGACTTCGATAGCTACAATCAATACTACCGTCCTTATACCAATAATTCCTCTTCTTCGTCGAAGAGCGATAGCGTAGCTTCTCAAGCTACTAACATGGCAGAAAAACCTGCAACCGAAAGCGCACAGGAAAAATCTGACAATGGTAATACAGGAAAACAAGATGCGTCTGACATCATTGCCCGCCTTCGTGCGAAAGCAAATAATGCCTAACCATCGAATGGGGAGATTAAGTTCTCCCCATTTTTCCCATAACCATTGTTGGAGAAAATAATGAAACCATTTAATATAGATAAATTTAAGAGAAGTGTAACTAAATCAACCGGTATTACCTCTGGTTACCATGATCCAAAAACATGGATTTCTACTGGAAACTTTGCAGTAAACAAATTGATTTCCTCATCCTATTTTCGAGGAATACCATTAAGCAAAGTATCAGTTCTCGCTGGTGAATCAGGTTCTGGTAAGTCATATTTGGCTTGCGGAAGTTTGATGAAGAATGCAATAAACGATGGCGTGATGTGTGTCCTACTGGACAGTGAATATGCTATCGATGCCGAATGGCTTCGCAACGTTGGTATAGACCCTGAAAATCCATTGCTTATACGGATACCAGTTTCAACCATAGATGATTGCGCAAATATCGTTAACGATTTTATGAAACAGTATTTGGCTGACTATAGTGATGACGAGCGACCAAAAGTTCTTTTCATCATGGACTCGTTGGGTATGTTGTCCACACCAACTGAAATTGATCAGTTCCAAAAAGGCGACATGAAAGGCGACATGGGTCGTAAAGCTAAACAGCTTAAAGCATTTGTTACTCAGTGTCTGAAAATGTTTGGTCCACATGAGGTCGGTATGGTTGCAACAAACCATGTTTATGCCAGCCAAAACGCGTATGCGCCAGATGATGTCATAAGTGGTGGGTGTTTGGTTCCAGAAACCTTGGTTTCAACGCCAAATGGGCCTGTCGAAATTGGATCATTATCTATCGGTGATATGGTGGATACGATGTATGGACCACAGGAAGTTACTCACACATGGGAATTCGAAAAGCCAACTATTTCAATAGAAATGGAAGATGGGGAAGTTATTACCTGTACCCCAGAACATAAATTTCTAGTAGCGAACGAAAGTGGACTATTGTGGATAGAGGCTAAAGATCTGTCGGCGGAAGATGAAATTTTGGCGATGTGATGCGAACGTATAAATCAATATTTTGTATTATTTGCCAGAATAAAATGGTTATGCGTAGAAGTTTTCATCAAAGAAAACCATTATGTTCCGAAGAATGTAAAAAAGTTTGGAAAAGTTCTCAACCCAAACAACTGTCAATTTTGTCTACGCAATAGAAGTGAATGGCGGATATCACCATGCTCATCATAGTTTAGTTGAAGAGCATGGGATTATTTTTGGAAAAACCCCACAAGAAATAAGACAGTGGGATATGACGAAAATAAAAGCTCTCGAAGACAGAGGCTTTGTAGTTTTGACCATCTGGCACTTGAATAAAAAAGATTTAGAAGAAAATGTAAAAATTGGCAAGAATTTTATAGATAAAAGGATGTTACCATGAAAAAAATGAAAATTAAAGAAATACGCAGTGGACCATACCAACCAGTAGCCGACATCGAGGTTATGAACGACAACCATTATCTGTTAGATAATGGCATAATTTCTCATAACTCAGGGTTCATATTCGCTGCGACCATCATCATAACCATGAACAAATATAAGCTCAAGGTTGATGAAGAGGGTACCAAAATATCGGATACTCGCGGTATACGGTCAAAAATAAAAGTGGCCAAGTCGAGATATTCAAAACCATTTGAAGAGATTGAAGTCCATATTCCTTATGATACTGGATTAAGTCCCTATTCTGGTTTGTATGAATTGTTTATGTCCTCTGGGGTATTGGTTAAAGATGGTATCAAGTATGCATACAATCTTGGACAACCAGATGAAATTAAACTTCTCAAAAAAGAGTGGTTAGATTTTGAAAATAGTGCAGTTCACTATCAAAAAATAATGACAGAAACTGATGATCGTGAGATAGTATCAGTCACCAGTGATGGTGAAGAAACCGAAGCAGAAGACTAAGGAATATATAAATGAGAGAAGAAGCAAGACTTTTGATGACTATTTGGGATGGATTGGAAACAATTATCCCAACAAAAGAAAAAGCAAACGCCGCTCGTATTATCGTCGAGGCGTTTACTGATATGGGTCACGATGCGCGTGATCTATATGACTTGGAAGGCGAAGATGATTATATCGACGACGCTCTTGCCGCAAAACTTGACGATGAAGATGATGTCTTAGATCTTATGGGCGGCGAATAAATAGGGAATGAGATGGTTTCCTAAAGTTTTTAGTGCAGGATCAGGTAATGATTTGGTGGTTTCTATTCAAGCCGCCGATCATTACCTTTCCTATTACGACCAAATTAAACATGCGGTCCATGTTCCAGAAGGCACTAGAATAGAAAGCCTATCTGCCAAGATACCAGGCATGGTGGAAGAGCATTACGCCCAACTTCAAGATTTAGAATCTATTCTGGAATATTTGGAGAGAAGAGAAAAACGCGCAAGGTCAGAGTCTTTGAAAAAATATATGGAGCACTATAATAGGCAATTAAACCATTCTGTTGCCAAAGATTATTGTGAAATGGACCAAGACGTCCAAGACATTATTGCGTCAATTCAGTATGTAGCATCGGCGCGCAATCTATACATTGGTCTCCATAAGTCAATTGAAGCGCTTCACTACCAAATAAGCAATATAACAAAACTTCGAGCGCAAGGCATAGAAGACGCGACACTATAAATTTTTCTTGACAATATTTGAAATATCTATATTGGTCCCAATTCAACTTGGAGAATCAATTATGTCACGCAACCCAATGCTAACTAATCTTAAGTCGTTTGGCCGCGCCCATCGCGACGAGCCTTTTTATGGATATTTGAAGGTTCGCATCTATCCGAAAAACGGTTCAATTCCGGTGGAAGACCTTTCAGAATGGTGTGGTGACCGATATCTTTCTTCTCGCTCAGGTCGAAAAGCTCCTTATCGAATTGGTGGGTATACTCACACGAATGGTCGGCGATATGTTGACCGGTTGTATATTGGCGATTTGTCCGAAAAAGAAATGTTTGACTTGAGCTTGCGTTTCGGCGATTGGTTGGAAACAAAAATCGTCCGTAATGGCAATTTGCGTCGTCCACGTTTGACGAAAGAAGAGCGGATGGTGCGCGATACGATTATTGAAAATTTCTATGCTGACATTCGCGCAAAACGAATGGCAGCAATGGCACCAGAAATCGCATGAAAATTTTTATTGATGATGAGCGACTTCCTTTATCCGAGCAATCGGAATGGGTAGTCGTTCGCTCTGCGGATGCGGCATTGAAAATCATCACCGAAAATCAACATATCATCACCCATATATCTTTTGATAATGATTTGGGTGATGATATCAAGGATGGTTATTGGATAATGCGACAGATGTTCTCTGGATGGGAACGAGATATTGTGGTAATGCCAGAATTGTGTGAGATTATAGTGCATAGTGCAAATGTCGTCGCAGCCAATAATTTGATGCAATTGGCCCGTTCCGCTAGGCCTGATATCAACGTTGCTAGGAAAAGTGCATTAGAATTCAACTATCCTATGACAGAGTAGTTACGCACACATTCTAGCATGAACAGCCTCTAGGATGGCATCATCAACGCTCATGTTGAACCATTCTCCCTTTAGTCTACAATAACCAAGTATTCGATGCAGTTCCTTTTCAGCCCGTCTTATATTGTCTATCTCCACCATTTCACAGTGATGCAATATTAGAATCTCTGGATTGCCTGTTTGCAATTGTTTTAATCGTTTGTCGGGATGCTTGCTGTATCCAAGTTTAACTGGTCCATTTTTACTAGCAGCGATGACGTATAAATATTCCACAAAATATTTATCAAGAAAATATTGCGCTAAACTGTATTCACCAGTATTATTTCCTTATGTATATAGAAGAAATAATAGAAACAGTAGCCTTGCGAATCATGAATGATTTCATGGCATCGTTGGCTATGCGTATTGATGATGACCTTGCGCTAACCACAAGACAGGGTCATGCCGCGTTATCGTTTCTTAGAAATCACGAGTCCGACATAGAAAAGTATATCCCTAAAATATCCCAATACTTGGAAAACCCTGTATGGGAAAAGACTCTCATACCTTCGCTTGATGTTAAAGCAGAAGCGAGACTGGTCGGTGGTAATGTAATTGCTCTGAGAAAAAGCACTAATCCAAGATATAGAGAATTGTTAAAATCTGCACATGCGATTTACAACAACGGACTAAACGCTGTGATAGTGCAAGATGCACAAACGAGAGATCGAGTAATACAGTTGTTGGGTAGCGAAGGTTTCGCCATTGATGGGGAATTGGAGGAGTATCTTTCGGGAACATTGGATATTTCGGGAGATCCAGAAATATTCTATTATGATGATAAAATAATGATGACGGTCCCTAACGATAATGTTTTTGCTGATTTTTGCTCACAAGTATTGGGGATGAACGATGAATAGAATACTTACTGGTTCGCTGACACCATCCCGTGCCCGTATTTTGCGAAGATTTTCTGAATACAGTGGCATAGAGATACCGAAAGAAATAGCGGAAGAAGCAGACAAAGACATATTAGTGCCAACAGGCAAATATGCGATGACGCCATCGACCATAGACCGAGCGCAATTCATCGTTGATATGAATCTCCGTTGCTCGGTGGTCAATCGAAAGATTCCATTTTTTGAAACAGCCATATCTATAGTGGCAGCACTTCAACACACCAATCATCGCAAGATATTCTTCTATGGTCTGGATGAGCATAAATCAATATTCTCGAATAATGATATCGAAATATGCAAATTGCCGTCACATCCAATGGAAATGATTGCTGTTAGAAAACATCCAGTTGTTATCGATATCGATAGCGGTCATCTTGCGCCGCATTGTTGCTATCAAGTTTTTCCTAAAGTGATAATATATGGTTATGCGATCAAACAGTATCTTTTGTTTAAGGAAAATCTAAAGATAACAGATTACCTATATCCGGCAATCACCAATTCTGCCAAAACTGGACTGACCAAGCATAAGATTAAGACTAGAAGACTGTTGTCGGGTAATTATCCAGAAGATTAATTACCCGAAACGCATAAAAAATTCAACAGCGAGTTTTTTAGGCAACTCATCGAACATACTGAGCGGTCATATTTGAAGTCTTGAAATTGTCTATTACCAAAATAGTTTCTGGAATAATTTATACAACAATCATGTTCTTTATCTGTGAGCCAATCATATTCATCTTCCGATAACCAATTGTTTTTATTGGTATAAGAATTAACAACACTGCGATTCTTTCGGTAGTTTTCTGGGCGATTGTCAATACCACACTCTACTGGGGGTTTCCACCGCACTATTCGCTCCCATTTAACCAAAGAGTTTGGTGTAGGGTTGGTTCTTTCGCGATGTCACTTTC
>JACCEA010871946.1_pt1 | contig 30488 bp, 26 predicted proteins | sample 7449851 | NCBI WGS metagenome assembly JACCEA01 (sample SAMN15323453, study PRJNA562643) | freshwater metagenome | isolation source: river surface water | place: USA:Blue River Watershed | collected 2017-08-18
AGTACAAGTATTTAATGATTTTATAAATCCTGCTTCTATAGCAGTGGATGATACATATATTTATATTGGTTCAAGATTAAATACATCTTCTGGAACTGGTTCAAACAAAGTATATAAATACACATTAGCATCCGATAGTTATACAGAAAATTATGTTTACAATGTTCAATATGCTTTAAGTATTACCACATATAATTTTAATTTATATGTATACGAAGAAGATGATGGTGAAGACAATTATATAAGAATATTACAAAATAATAGTCAAATAATACTTGGATATTTTGCTAATCAAGATTATGATACTTTTATTTGTGCGGATAGTAATGACAATATATATGTTCGAAATGATGTTGATGGAAATATTGTAATTAAACACGATTCATCAGGAAATTTAGTACAAAAATATGGAAACGATGTAGAATCAAATACAATGTGTGTAGATAGTGATAATAATTTATATATTGCTTCAAGTCGTTGGACTTATCAATATGAACGCAATTCACAAACATATATTAAAATTAATAAATATAATTCATCCGGAACTTTAGTTGGAACATTTGAAAATGAGGTAACAATCAATGATGAATATTTATATATTAATTATCCATTACGAAATATCATTAGAGGATTAACTTGTGATGATACTTATTTATATGTAGCAATGGAAAATTCTCCAATTATTCGTTTTAATAAATCAACATATGTACTTGATTATAATTTCAATTTAACATCTGTTGTAGCTCCAAGATATATATTATACAAAAATAGTTATTTATATGTATCCAATAATGATAATCAAGTATGTAAATATACTTTAACATCTACTTCAGGAACTTTAGTTGGAACATTAAATTCTGGTTATAATTGTCAACAATTTGGTGTAGATAGTAATAATAAAATATATATTCCAATCAGTGACCGTATATTATTATATCAAAGTGATATGACAAATATTTATTCGTCTATTCTTTCTTTAGATGCTGATTATCTATTTATTGGAACATCTAATAAAATATATTGCGCTGATCAAGATGAATCTGTTTCTGTATTTAATCAAACTGTTAAATCAACATATACTACATATTATGACGCAACAGAAGATGGTGATTATACAATTTATGTTTATTTCTATGATTACAATTATAACCAAAGTTATGAAGTAACTATAAGTCCAACACCTGATCCTGAAAATTATATTGAATATTTACAAAGAATTGATTTAGAAATGATTCCATATTATTTATATGATGCTGTATTATCTCGTAATGAAGCTCAAATAATATCATTATTTAAATCAAATCGTTCAATTGTTTCAAAATTAGTTAATTTTTATCAAAAAATGAAAAATGCTCACGAAAACCCAAGACGTCTTAATACACCTTTTTATTATAATATTAATTGGTATGCTAAAATACGTTATGATGAAACTCAACCAAATATACCTTATTTAGTAGGATATAAAGATATGTATTATTTCTATTTATATTTATATAATAAAACGGTATATTTAAATATGTTTTATTTATTAGAAGTTGCTCAAAAATATTATAGAAGACTTCTTCAAGCACAACGTGCTATTAATTTTAATCAAGATACATCTGTTTATTATAATTTAGATTCATCTATTACAAATAATTATTTATTATTAAATTTTATAAATTCATTTTTTAATGTAAATATAAATGCTCCATTTAATCCTTAAAAAAATATATTTATAAAAAAATAGAAAAAAATGATTTTTATATCTTTTCTTTTTCTTTTTAAAGCATTTAAATAATTAAATATATTTTATAAAAAAATATTTTTATAAAAAATGAGCATTAAAATTAAAAATTCTTCATCAAAATCAAATAGTAAATCTTTAGTATATTATTCAAAATATATTGAAATATTTTTAAATGAAAAATATAATTGGTGCTCTCCAGCAACAACTAAAAAATATGAAAAAGAACATAAAAATCTTTATACTATAATTCAAACAGCGCTTAAAAATCGCGATTATGAAATTACTGGTTATGATTTAATGTTGCTTGTTCAAGAATCTAAAAAAGAGCATGAAGAACTTCTTTTACAACTATTCCGAAATATTAAATCAAAACTATATGATTCATTATATATTTTTGATTATACTTTTGATTATGAAGAAGATACACAAGACCATATTTATAATGACTTATTTATTGAACAAGAATATAATCATCATTCAATTTTTATGCTTGTTGTAAAAAAAGATTATACAAAAATTGCAAAATTTTTATCATCTTTTGATATGATTAATACAAAAGTTGAAGCATATAATCAATACAAAAAGTGTTATGTCAACCTTTATACATATACTTTTGAAAATAAAAATTATGAACTACTTAATAAGCTACTTAAAAATGATAATGAAACTTTTTGGAAATATATGCGTCATAATCCACTTTCATTATATGAAGTTATTGAAGATAAATCGTGTGAATTAGTTGATACTATTGTAACAAATAATATTAATGATTTTAGTACTAATAAAATTTATATGGAACTAGCAATGGGATTAAATCAAAAAGCAGTTATTCAACTTATTGAACATAATGAAATTAATCCATTTTATATTGATAAAGCAAGTGGAAATAATGCACTTATTTCTGCAACATTTACAAAAAATGCAACATTATTTGAAAAATTAATGGAAATTGCTCCACTTTGGTATGTACTTCATAAAAATAGTGATGGAAAATGTGCACAAGATTATTTAAATCCTAAATCTAAAAAAGTGATTAATAATTATATGATTGAACGACTTCATAATTTTATAAAGATTCATACAGAAAAACCAAAAGTGATTATTATGAATGGAAAAGATACTATTTATATTAACCCAGAAAAAAAAATGATTGCTTAATTATACAACAAAATCTTTTTTTTCTATATATATACCATCTTCATCATATCTCGTATATAAAATTTCATCCATATAACGACCATTTTGATAAATATCAAAATATAATATTTTTTTATATTCTTCTCTTTTTATTACATTATTATTGTTATCATAAAAATATATATTAAGTGTAGTAGGAAAATTATATTGATATCTTATATTAATTTTTATTTTTATACCTAAAAAACAACTATTAAAATTATGTCCTCTCTCTGTTAGCTGAAATTTATGTCCTTCATTTTGTTGAATTACAGTTGTTTGTTTAGTATTACTATTTAATTGTTCTAATTGAATATGTGTAAATGAATGTGTAAACATATCATCAAATATTAATCTTTCAATATAACATTTGTAAATATGTTTTTGTTTTTTTGTAATATTTTCTGGTGTATTTGTTGGATAACATTTTAAATATTTTTTAATAAAATCAGATGAAGAATTACCACAACTTGCCGCACGGTGATATATAGGTATTTTTCTATATTCTGTTTCATTGCTAAAATATGTAATACCTTTTACAAATTCTTCAAAAGCGTATGTTACACCTAAAGGAACATTTTTATTCATTTTAAATATATTTACAAAAATTTTATCATGTAAAGAGCGTGATTTATTATTTTTTAATTTAGTTAAAAAAAATTTTATTTTTGTTAATTGAATATATTTTTTATCATAAAAACCTTGTATTAAAATATGATTATTTTGTATAGATTTTAATACACTTAAAAAATTATTTAATTTTAAATAAAATGATTGTAATTGAGAATCAGATATTTTTGCAAAATCAGAATCATCAATACTTAAAGTAAATTGAAATTGTGGATATTGATGAGGTTTTATTATATTTAATATATTTATATATTCTGAAAATACACCTTCAAATGATGATAATAAATTATTAAAATTATTCATTTTTCTAATATATATTTACTTAAATATTCTTTATATATTATTATAAATATTTTTATTTATAAGAAGATAATTATTTTTAACAAATTATTTTTTTAACTAATTTATATAATTACATTTGTTTCTCTTATTTTTTTTAACAAATATAAAAAAATGATTTATAAAATCTTTATTTAATATAAAGAGAAGTTCATAAGAAAGAGTAGTATTCTTATATTATAAAAATGAATCACATTAACTTTGACTTTAATGCAATTTACAATTCTCCATTATCTTGTAAATTAATGGGTTTAATTATACTTAAAAATTTTGGAATTGGACTCTATAGAGGTGTTAAAGAGTTTAAATCATCAAATCGACCAGTAACACAATTTTTTGATCATATTGTTTCATATACAATGTGGGGATGTGTTGAATCATTATTTTGGCCAATTACATTCCCACTTCTTATTACTCGTGAACTTGATAAATTTGCAAATTATGCAATGGGTAAATCTATTAGAAATGATTAAATTTACTTTTTACCGTTTACATTTTATAAAATAAAAATTTATTTTATAATTTTTTTTATTATTTATAAAAAATATCATTCGTCATCACTACTATTTTTACTATTTTCTTCTAAATTTATAAATTCTTTCATTGTTGTTCCCAATATATAAAAATCATCTTTTTTATAAATAATTTGGTCAACATCACATTCATCTAACAACTCTTTTACTTCAATATATTTTCGCGTAATATTTTTAATATAATCTTTATGTTTTTCTATTTTTGCAATTAAATCATTTTCATTTGAACAAATGATTAAACGCACATTATCTGTTGGATGTAATTGCGCTTCTTTTCGCATTTTTTGAAAAGTAGTTGATATACTTTTCATTTCATATAACTCTTCCAAAAATGTATTACTTTGAGTATATACTTTAATAATGTAATCAGCTTTATTAATTACAACATATTCACTACTTTTTTCAACTTCTTCTTTACGAATAATATTTACAAAATCATTTACTATAAAATCTTCATTTCCATTCACATAATGAACAATATGTTTTTCATAAATTAATTGTAATTCTTCTTGACTCATATGTGTCATAAAATTTTTAAAATCAATTACTTTATTTTTAAAAGTAGACCCACATTTTTTAAAATCCAATTTATATTCATAAACATATTTCTTTTCTTGTTTAACTTGTTGTTCATTATATTCAAATTCTAATTCTATAATATTACACTCATTTTCTATAATAGAACCTTCCATATTATTATCATTTGATTTATTAAAATAATCATATATATATTGAACATTTAAAGAGCTACTATTTACAAATTGAATAATTACTTTACTTAATGGACGTTTTGATGGAATTTTATGTTCAATTCGTACATTTCGTATTTCATCAACAACTTCTTTAATTACTTCAATAATTTTAACATTTTTATTATCTTCTTCATTTAAAATAAATGGTTTTAAATCTTTAAATTTATTTAAATGAACGGATTCATACTTTAATCCACGCCACACTGTTACAACATTTACTTTTTGTCGTATATCTTCATCAAATAATATCATATTTTGAGCTTCTGCAAAAAATGGAAGTATTGGTGCTAATATTAAAAGTACACGTTTTAATACATTATATAAAGTATAAAGTCCATATATTTGAGCAATAGTACCAGCTTTTCCTTTAATATCATTTCTATTAAATTTAATATATACATTATTTAAATCATTTACATAAGTTTGTACAATTAAACCAATTTTATCTAATGTATATTTTTGATAACACTCTTTTAATTCATTTACAAATACATTTGTTTTAAATTGTATCCAACTATTTAACTCTTTATTTCTATTATTTTTTTGATTTTTATATTTTTCGTGTTGTAAAATATGTGTTTCTTTAACATTTTTAAAATCAATTTGTTCACCAAAAAGTCGATAATATTCTACAAAGAAATTGACTGAATTTGATAATGGAATTAATATATTTTGAAGTACTTGTTTTACATTATCTTCATTAAATCGTAATGGTTCACCTGCTACCGCAACTGATGTTAGTAAATAAAAACGTAATGCATCACTTCCATATTTATTTACTATTTCCATTGGGTCAGGATAATTTTTTAATCGTTTACTCATTTTCTTTCCATCTGAAGCTAATACTAAACCATTTACAATAACATTTTCATATGGACTTTTATCTTCTAATGCGGTTCCTAATACAAGAAGTGTATAAAACCAACCACGTGTTTGGTCTAATCCTTCAGCAATAAATTGTGCTGGAAATCCTGTAGTTGGTGAAGCATAAGGAACTGAACCTGATTCAAACCAACAATCAAAGATTTCAGATACTCGTTTATAACTTTTAGTAACATTATCTTTATTTGTATAATTAATAATAATGTCATCAATAGCATCCCGATGAAGATCATTAATTACTTTTCCACTTAGTAATTCTAAATGCTCCTTACTATAAATAACAAGCAAATCACCATCTTCAGATTTCCAAATTGGAAGAGGTGTTCCCCAATAACGATTTCGACTAATACACCAATCACGTGTTCCATTTAACCATTGGGCAAATCGTCCACTTCCGACATAATCTGGGTACCAATAAACACTTTTATTTAACTCTTTCATACGCTCTTTAATGGGTTCAACGTTTAAAAACCACGATTTAACAGCACGGTAAATAAGTGGTGTGTCAGACCGCCAACAAAAAGGATATGAATGATTATATTGAAATTCAAGTAAAAGATGATTATTTTGATTTAATGTTTTAATAATTTTCCCATTTAATTCTTTATAAAAAATTCCTTTATATGTTCCGCTTTTTACATAACCATTTTCATCTAAATGGTCATATATGACACTATCTTTTTTAATTACATTATTTCTTAACATTACATTATAATCCTCTTCACCAAATGATGGAGCAATATGAACAAAACCAGTACCACTATCATTTGTTACAAATGAATCTCCATAAGTTTGATATAATTTATCACTATTATATTCATCGGAAAGTGGAAAAAATGATTTGTATTTTTTCCCAATTAAATCGACACCATTTATTGTTTCTAAAATAGTAAGCTCTTCAAGATTAACTTTTAACTTTTCAGATAAAAATGATAATCGTTCTTTTGCTATATAATATTTTTCTTGATTGTATTCAATAAGTACATAAATAAATTCTGGATTTAAAGCAATTGCATAATGAGCCATTAAAGTCCATGGTGTTGTAGTCCATACTAAAATATAAGTATTATTTGAATGAATAAGTGGGAATTTAACAATAACTGTTCTATCAACCACATCTTGATAATTGGATGATGCTTCAAAGTTTGAAAGAGGTGTTGTACAAGCTAGTGAATAAGGCATTACTTTTGTACCTTGATAAATAAGACCACTTTCATATAATTTTGCAAAAACGCTCCACGTTTTACTCATAAATTCTACATCAGATGTTTTATAAGCATTGTCAAAATCAATCCATCGTCCAAGACGGTTCATAATACTTTTCCATTCATTTGCACAACTCATAACAATTTCTTTACAAGCGTTATTATAATTTACTAAACCTAACTCTTCAATTTGTTGCTTTGTTTTAATACCCAATTTTTTTTCAATTTCATATTCAATAGGAAGACCGTGTTGGTCCCATCCAGCAATACGTTGAACATATTTTCCATCCATAGTAGCATAACGACAAATAGTATCTTTAATAAAACCTGCTAATATATGACCATAATGAGGTAAACCAGTTGCAAAAGGAGGTCCATCATAAAATGTAAATGGTGTATCATTTTTTGATTCTTCTAATGAAGTTTCAAAAACTTTATGTTCATTCCAAAATTTTTGGATATGCTCCTCAGATTGTACAAAATTATTTTTTTCATTCATTTTTATAATTTTATAAATATAAACTATTTATATTTATAAAAAATCTTTTTATATTCATTTTTTATATTCATTTTTTATATTCATTTTTTATATTCTTTTTTTTTATATTTTATATTCTTCTATTTTTTTACAATTTTCTATTTCTTTACTTAATTTATAAATAAAATCTAATTCATAACCATTATAAAATATTTTTGAATATAATAAATCTTTAGATTCATCTTTTCTAATTTTTATATTTTCATCTGTTGTTAACAAATCTTTATTTAATAAATAATTACATAATAATTTTTTTCTATATATTTTATTATTCATTTTTTTTATAATTATAATAAATATCTTATATATATTTTACAAAAAAATAAACGCATTTATTCATTTTTATTTTCTTCATTTTTATTTTCTTCATTTTTTAATTCTTCACTTGTTTTATTAATACCCATTTCAATATCTGCAATAGCATTTTCACCACTTGCTATTGCATTATTTACAATTTTTGTTGTAACATTTTTTAATTGCTCTTTTGAAACAGCACTTTTCATTAATCCTTGAAAACGAGCTTTTGCAGATGATACAACATTACTATTTACAATATTATTTAATTCTTCATTAATACGCTCTTTTTGTTCAGCAGCTATTTTTGAAACATTTTCATTTATAACATTAGAACCGTTATTTATAGCATTATTTATAGTATTAGATACAGTATCAGTAATTTTATTTGCATTTGCCATTTGTAATGCTTGACTCATTGGTGGTACACGAGGTTGAACATAATTATTAGTGAAAGGATTTGGAGCAGAAGGTGGTGCATTTCCGTGTTTTTCAGCCATTTGTTGAACTAAACTTTTTTCTGGTTTATTTTGACGTAATTTTTCAACAACTGATGTTACAATATGTGCTACTTTTTCTTCTTTACTTACTTTATATTCTTGAATTGGTTTAATATCTAATACTTCAGGTTTTTCAATATTTTGGAAATCTTCATTATTTTTAAATTCTAATAATATATGCATTGGAATTTCAGGTGATTGTTCAATTAATCTATCTAATTCTCCACGACACATTTCCACTAAATCAACACCATTATATTTTCTATTTTGAGGTGGTAACGATAACTCAGTAGCAACATTACGTGCAAATTTACCATATGATACTGAAGCAACACGATGTGATTCAGTTAATTCATCAACACGAAAAAAACGTGCTAAAGTTCCTAATATACCAATAAAAATATTTACACCACCAATAACCATTGGAACATATGGTTGATATGTTGGTGGAAAAAGTGTTTGACTAAAACTTGCTGTACCAGTCATTGTGCTAAAAACAATAACAGGAACAGCAAACCAATAAGATGATTCATTATAATAACGATATGCACGATTGTGAAGAAGACGATATGAAGCGGCAGTTTCACCCCATTTTTTTAGTAATTGAACTTCAGAATCATTCCATATTTTTGTTGTATGTTCTTCTTTTTTTTCTTCTTTTTTCTCTTTATCGTTGTTTGTTGGTGGAATTACTGGTGGCATTATTAATTATAATATTTAGTATTACTATTTTTACATTTTATTTTATTTTTTTCGAATTTTAATATTATGTATAATATTTATTTTATTTATAATATTTATTTTATTTATAATATTTATTCTATAATATTTTTTATTTATTAAATAAAATCACAATCATTTTTACTAATATTTATATATTTTGTACTATACTTGTTATCATTATATGATAATATTGTACAATACCCATTATATTCAATTAAATATGTGTAATATTTAGGTTTTTTTGTATAAATATCTTTTTTTAATATTTCATCATAATAACATTCAAATGTTGTACTAATATTAACAATTTTTAAATCACTATAATGAAAAACATTTTGTACATTTTCTGATTTATCACATATGTTTCTATATTTATATGCAATTAATAATTTTTTTAAATCAGGTGTTCTATATGAATTTTCACATTTTAAATTATATAATAAATCATTTGTATAACGTACTATTTTAAAATATTTTTCTTTATTATCAAATACTAAATCAAATATTTCATCATTTACTCCACAAAATTTATATATTAAATTTTCTTCACTATTTGTTTTTAGCTCTATGTATTCGTTATTTGTTAAATTCATTTTAAATATTTAATTATATTATTTAATTATATTATTTAATTATATTAATATAAAATAAGTTTTTTTTAAATAAATTTTTATATAATAAATATGAACGTAAATCATTTTAAAGGAAAAAAATGATTTATATAAAAGTATAAATTATATTATTTTTTCATTAAATATATAAAAAATATATTATTTTATTAAGAAATATTAAAAATGAATACTTTTTCATTTAATTCAACTTTTGATGTAATATTACCAGATGATATAATTATTAAAAGCTCACATGTTATATTATCATTGTTATATCAACAAAAATATTTAGAATATTATACAAATAATTCTATTTACGGTACATTAAAAAAATCTATTTTTAATATTCCTGTTGGAACACCCGTTAAAATGGTTATTGTAAATGAAAATATTATTAATATATATTTTATATTAAATTCATTATTTTATTCATTTCCGATACAATTTATTGAAGAAATTATTGAATAATTTAGTAACGTAAACAAATTTAATACATAACTATAATTTAAAAAAAATGATTTTTTTTATATTAAATAAGATATATTATAAATAAAAAGTATAAAATACTATTTTTAAAATGAATATTATTGAAGATTTTGATAAATATCATCCTATTCCACGTGAATTAGGTAAATATAATTATATTTATGCTTCAGGTGGAACCAAAAATGAAATACATAGACATTTTATAGTACCAAATGAAGTGTATCAAAGCTATAAAGAAAAAGCAAATGCTCTTTTTTATTCATCATATGCTAATGAAAGATTTCCATTTTATTTTAGAAAGAAAGACCGTATTAATATGATTGCTCCACCTGAGCATAGTTATGGATATAAAATGCTATTACTTACAACATGTACATCTTCAAATCTTGACAATCGTAATTGTGAACTTCGTAATAAACGAAAAATTATTAAACAATTTACTACTCAAGAACTTGATATTGTTGAAAAAGAACTAGATGAAATGGATGATGAAACTGATTCTAAAGCACTAAATGGGGAAGATCATAAAGGGTCTGAAACAGAATGCGAGGACCATATTGGATCTGAAGCAGAATGCGAGGACCATATTGGATCTGAAACAGAATGCGAGGACCATATTGGATCTGAAGCAGAATGCGAGGACCATATTGGATCTGAAGCAGAATGCGAGGACCATATTGGATCTGAAGCAGAATGCGAGGACCATATTGGATCTGAAGCAGAATGCGAGGACGGTAACGATTCTGAGCCACAAAGTGGGGAAGACGATGCTGATAATACTCCAAATAGTTAAGTTAAATAAAAATAATTATTTTTATTTAAATAAAATTAAATATATTATTAAAAAATAGTGTTTATTATAAATTATAAATGAAAAATTATTATATAAGAGAAAAAAAAGGTTCAAATTTTATATATACAAATGCTAATGGAAAACCAATTAAAGATAAAAAAGTATTAGAACAAATTAAACATATTTATATTGCTCCAGCATATCGTGATGTTAAAATTTATTTAAAAAGCGATTTATTAGCTACTGGTGTTGATGAAGCCGGTCGTACTCAATATATTTATTCTTCTAAATTTAAAATGAAACGTGAAGAAAAGAAATATTGTCAATTAATGAAAATTAGTTCTAAAATACAAGAGTTAAATAATCATATTGAACGCGATTTAGATTCTCGTAAATATACTAAAGAAAAATTATGTGCATTAGTTGTGCGAATTATGAATGTTTGTAATTTCCGTGGTGGAAATAAATCAAATGAAAAATTATATAAACACCACGGTATTACTACTCTTCATAAAAAACATATTGAATTTGGTTCTGGTAGTGCAATTATTGATTTTATAGGGAAAAAAGGTGTTCAAAATGTGTGTGAAATAAAAAATCCTGAAATGATTCGTTTATTAAAAGATTTATATAAACGTTCTACTAAAAGTGACCCTTATTTATTTCATATTAAAAATGAAGATGGAGAAGAATTATCTGTAAATTTAAGTGACGTTAATGAATATTTAGCACCATATGATATTACATCAAAAGATTTAAGAACATGGAATGCAAATATTATATTTTTAAAGAATTTATATAAAGTAGTTAATTTATATCCATTAATGGTAAAGAAATTAAAAGAAAGCAATCGTAGTAGTGAAAAGAAATTATTAACAATACGAAAGAAAATTATAAAAAGTGCAATTGAAAAAACAGCTCATGCATTACATAATACACCATCTATTTGTAAATCCAGTTATTTACTTAAATCAATGATATCTAATTTTGAAACATATGGTCATCATTTAAATGATTTAGAAAAAGAAAAATTTAGTGAAAAAAATGTAAATTATGGTTATGAAAAATACTTTACATCTATCTTAAAAGACCACGGTAATTACCAAAAAATTAAATGCAGTAAATGCGTTAAATCATAATTGTTATAATATATTTTTATAATATATTTTTAGTAAAAATTAAATATTTTTACTATTTTTAAGGTATAATAATAAATTAATTATTTCATTTGTTTCTTTATTATGTAATTCTTTAATCTCTTTCATAAAAGTATTACTATTTAAATGTATAGAATTACATTTTATAGCACATAATTTTTGAAGAGTATTTTTATTATTTAGAAAATAAGGATTTGCATAAATGATTTCATTTACATTAAGATTTGTAAAAAAATGTTTATCATATCTATTTCGTGGACTTATATTTACAAAACCATAATTATTTAAATTTCGTATAAATGAAGCATAATCATTTTTATATTTATTTTTAATAATTTTTTTAAATAATTCAATATTTTTAATAACAAATCCACCTTTATCATAAAATGTTACAATGTCATAATTTTTGTCATCATTACAAATAGAATATAAATTAAATATAAAAATATTTAGATCATCTTTTTTATATTTATTATCTTGATTATCAATGTATAATTCATCGCTTTTACGTTTTTTAACAATTCTTTTAGAATGTTGATTTGATTGTCGATTTTCCATTTTTAAATAATATTTATTATTTATAAATAATACTATTATTCTTTATATACTTTATAAAAATCATTTTTTTATAAAAAAATAGTATCGTAAACAAAATTATAAAAAAATCGATTTTATAATTATAAGAAATAGTATTAAAATGAAAAGCACATATATAAATATTATTTTTATAATGGATCATCAAGAACCAATTTCAATAAAAGTAAGCAATCAAATTAAGGCGCAAGCCTTACTTTCAATGTTAAAAAAAACATATGTTGAAAAAGAAAATATAAATTCTTTTCAAACAAAAGAAATTGTTATTATGATACCATCTAAAAATGAACGAAAAATAAAGCAATTATATGCTTCATCAGCTTTTCAATGTGCCCCTGAAGCACATATGCTTCCAATGCCCGACCCTATTTTTTTTGATTAAAATTTTCATTATTTTTTATTATAATTTATCTTTTATTAAATTTATTTTTATAATATATGTTAATAAATAATTATTTGTTAAAAATTAATTTTGTTTACGTTTCTTTTTTGGATTATTACTAATATTATTATCATCAATTGTTAAATTAGAATTAATAAGTATATTATATTTAAATGGTTTTTTTATACATTTTAGTCCTAATACATCGCTAACACTAATATCATAATAATATGCAAAATCATTATGTTGAATTCTATCAATTGAATCAAAGTTTTTGCTTTCTTCTTCAGTTAAGTCAAAAGATCTAATTAAATTATTTTCTATATATTGGTCAATATGTTTAATAATGTTATTTTCATATGTTAAATGAATATTACAACATCCATTTACACACCATCTTTTAGATAATCCGTGCACTTTTAAATCTTTAATTTCTTCATAAATTACTAAATTTCCATTACGCGAATATCCATAATAAGACCCTTCTATTTTACCATTTTTATAGTTAGATACTGAACTTTTAATTCCATTTTCGTAATATAGTGTGCATTTACCTTCTAATTTATTATTTAAATAAGATGCGCTCATAAATAAAGCTCCATTTGGATAATATGTATAAAAATCAGATTGTCGTCTATTATATTTGTCAAGATAATAATAAATAACTGTATTATTGCGTAATTTTTTTCTTCTATAAGTTAATTCTTCAATTTGTCCATTTGAATCAAAAAAATATAATGGTGTTTTTAAATTAGCTTTTTCGCTTTCATCGTATTTTAAATCAAAAAAAGGTTTAAAAATAGGTGTTAAATCAAAATCCATTTTATTTTTTTTAAAATTATTGAAATAAATATATATTTATACTTTTTTTTTATAAAATAAAGATTATATTTATAAAAAAATCATTTTTTATATATATTTTATAAAAAATGATTTTTATTTACGTTAAACTTTAATTTTGTAAAATATTAACTACTTTAAAAATTTATTATTAAAAAATGAGTAATTCACCATTTATTTATAATGGAATATTAAATATTAAATCTATTAATAAAAAATATATGCATATTGAATCATTATTAGCATCATATTTTGAAAATAATGAAACCGAATTATGTAAACATCCATATATAAGACCTTATATAAATAATAGTACTAATAAAATAGAAGAAAATAAGTTATTTTTTTCAATACCATTTGACAATTATTGTGTAATTGAATTATTTGAAAAAGAGTGTATTAAATTATTAAATTTAATTGAAAAATTAGGGGAGTTTAAAATAATAAATGGTTATATAAATGCTATTCAAATCTTTGGAATAGAAGACCCGATACAATATAAATATATTATAAAAATAAAAGAAAATACTGAAAAATTGGTACTATCAAAAATTGTTTATGAACGAAATATTTATAATAAAATGAAAAGTTATTTAAAAAGTAGTACTAAAGAAAATCTTGATTTTTTTAATTCATTAAAATAATAAAATTAATTTATTCAATCCATTTTTTAACTACATTTCCATTTTCATCATATTTATATGATACATATGTATTTACATCATAATTTGTTTCCATTTTACGTCTGAAAAGTATATTTCTTCCATTTTCACTAAAACAGTTTAATTCGTATTGTATTCCATCTTTATTATATTTAGATTCAATGCGCTTAATTCCATTTACGTATACATTTCTTATTTTATCTTTGCTTTTTCGTACTCTTGGAATAATTAATTCTTCATTTCCCATTGAAATAGAAAAAACAATTTCATTTTCCATTATATACTTTTCACATAAAATAGCATTACATGGCATATATTGAATAGAATGTTTATAGTATCTACAATTTGGATTATTATTATTTTCACCGACGTTACGAATAATTGGTAATACTCGATTACTTTCAAAAAAAGGTTTATTATTTGTAATTAAAAATACATTTTTAAATGAATTAAATTGTGGATTAAATTTTGGAATCTTTTCTTCATTCATTTCAGTTATATTAAGAAGTGAAACTTTACGTTTACGTAACTCGAATTCCATTTTTAAATCTTTAAAAAATAATATACGTTTATTTATAATTAATTTTATTTTACCTTTTTATAAATAAAAATAAAATCAATTTTTATATATTTTTATTTTTCTTATTTCTTATTTATTTTTTATTATATTTGTTAACAAATTAAATATAATAAAAAAAGTTTAAAAAATGATTTAAGCATAAAAAGAAAGTAATAATTTAAATATATTAAATATGAGTGAAATTCAACCACGAAAAAAAGTAAAAAAAATGAGTAATTCTAATTCTTTCAATGAAAAAAATCTTATATTTTTTGATTTAGAAACAAATGGAACACGTCCATTTTACAAATCCGCAATTATGCAAATTTCATTTAAATCTCTTGATGAATCTATTAACGAAAATATTTATGTATTTCCATATGACAATATTATTGGAGCAACTGAAATTCACGGAATAGATGCACAAGTGTTAAGTAAAAATAATGCAATTTCTTCAGAAAATATGCTTAAAAATTTAATATCACAATTTTCTGATTTATCTGAAACTTATTATTTTGTTGCATATAATAATTTTGGTTTTGACCAAAATGTATTAGAAGTTCATTTTAAAAAACATAATTTAGTTGTTCCAAATAATTGGATATTTATTGATATATTACCATATTTACAAGAACATTATCAAGCAATACGGAAAAATGGGGGATATAAATTAAGTAATGTATATAATATAATGTGTAGTGAAAATGAAAAAACAATTAATTTTCATACAGCACATGATGATGTATATTGTTTAGCTGAAATATTTAAAAAACTTAAATTAGATAAAAGTAAAATAATGCCATATATGAGAGGTGGATATACAAATAATGAAATTAAAAAAGCACCAATTAGTTCAATTATGGGATATGCTCCATTTTTTGGATTTGAAAGAAAAGGTATTAATATTATTAGTGATTTAATGGAAGAATATAATAAAATGGAGAAAAATAATGATTTATTTAAATTATATTTAAAGCAAAAAATAGGAATTTATAGTGAAATGTATTTAAACAAAATTTGTGAACAAATTATTGTGTTAAATGAACTTTGTACTATTTAATTATTTTTAATTTTAACTTTATTTTAACTTTATTTTAACTTTATTTTAACTTTATTTTAACTTTATTTTAAATTAAAATTTTTTATAAATATATTTATAAAAAATAGATATTATTTAAAAAATGAGTAGTTTTGCAAACAATAAAAATACAAAAGTTGAAAAACTAAATAATGAAATAATTGATGTTTTTAAAAAAATTAATAACCAAGAACCAAATTTACATGATTTATTATGGAATTTATCTAAAAATTTTGAAAATAAAAAAAAAAAAACAAATTATGAAGAAGATTTTATTAAATATATAAATTTAGTTATAGGTAATGATAAAAAAGATACTTTTAATCGTTTTTTTTGTGATTATATAAAAATTATAATTCCTACTCCTAAACTAAACGGAAGTAAACCTACATTAACAAGAATGAATTCAAAAACAAATTTAAATAGTGGTAATATACAAATTATTCGTAAAAATCATTATAAATTTATTTATAATAATGAAAAAGAAATACCATTTGAATTTCAAACAATTATATCATTGGATTTAGATGAAAATATAAAAAAAAATATATTAGTATTTGTAAATATTATTCGTAAATATTATGTAGATCGTTTATTAGAAATTTTAACAAACTATTTCTTTTATCAATGTAATAATGCGCATAGTTTAGATTTCTCTTGTTCTGTCGTAGCAGTTGGTAGTACAGCAATTACAAGTAATTATAATGTAACAATTAGTGGTATTATATATCCTCATAAAATTGTTAATCAATTTAATAATATATTTGAAAAATTTTGGCATAACTATTCTAGTAATGTTTTTGATACAAATGTATATGGATCTACATTTTTTCTTACATTACCAAGTAGTTTTGAAATAACTAATAATTCATTAAAAAGAATTATTTATAATGGTTATAATGAATTACAAATTAAAAATCAAAATAATAAATTAGAAAAACGTATATTATATTTGCCTCCAAAATTAATTGGTAATCCTAATACATATTCAAAATTTTTAAAAGAAATATATATTTCACAATATAAATGGTTAATGTTAAAAATTGATTTACATAAAAAAGAATATGCTATTAAAGAAGATGAATTAAGTACAAATTTAAATAAAATATTACTTTTATTATATAAAATTATTACAAATACTAATATTAAAAATACTAATATTCCAGACGATTATATAAATAATATATATCAAGAAAAATTTAAAAAAAATAAAAATGAAATTTTTATGAATAATAAAAGTAATAATTCTTATCAAGAAGAACGAAGAAAAATGTACCAATATACTTTAGAAGATATTGAAGCAGACCAATTACGTTATGAAAGTGCTATTTTAGAATTTTCTCAAAATCAAACTCAAAATCAAAATAAGAAACAAAATCAAATTTTAGGTATATTAGATGATTTAATAAATAGTATTTCACGAAGTAATTATTATGGTTCTGAAACCTATTTATGTATGGGAACTATTTATCATATTTTAGGGTTTATTCAAAAACTAGGTGATTTTTATATGAAAGATGAATATTTTATAACATCATCAATTGAAAATTATATTGATATGTATCGTTATTATCAAAAAATGAAGAACGATCCAGAATATGCTATTATTAAAATGAGTAAATATACATATCGTATTTATGATGCTTTATCTAGACTTATAAAAAGTAATTCTCAAAATACACTTAATGTTAAAAATATTAAAAATAGATTAGAGTTATTTGGTACTATTTTAAAAACTTTAAAAGGTGCTCATCATTTTGATGCTAACAACAAAGAAAAATTATTTAACTCATTTATTTATAAGAAAAATGTAATTACAAATTCAAATATAAATGTACAATCTAATAAATCTGTAACTGTTAATGAACCAAATGTAACTAATTTACCAACGAATCAAAATACAAATAAATCAATAAATGAAATAAATGAATCTATTTTAAAAACAATTTTAGACGAAATATTTAATGATCTTAATATTTTTTTATTAAATTTTATTTCTAAAAAATCTACAGAATCTGCACAATCTACACAATCAACAGAATCTACTTAATTATAATAACGTAAATCAATTTTATTTATAATAAAAAAATGATTTTTTATTATATTATATTTTCTTATAATTAGCTATGAATATTATATACTAATATTTTATTTAAAAAAATGACTTGGTATAACGATATTTATTATCAATATAAAAATAATAGTGCTGAAATTAAAAATAATGCAATTGCTTACGGTAATAGTTCTTATATATTAATTAATGAAGAAAATCCAACACACGTAAATAAATATTATATCAATGGATATACTATTTATGGTGAAAAGCATATTCAGCATACTATATATGCATATGGGTTTAAAAATGAGGTATTTATGTACAAATATGCAAATAAAAATAATCTAACTTACGTACCATTTATGATAGGTAATAATGATTCAAAAGTAAGTATTACTCTTGAATATCTTAAAGATTATATTACAATTCGCAAATATTTTGAACTTCGTAAAAAGCTTTCAGAAAGCTTATCAGCATCTGATGATGGATTTAGTAGTAGAAATAATTATGATGCTTTTTTTAAGGCTCTTATGAAACTACTAAATACTATGGAAAATGATAAATTTGTACATAATAATCTCAATCTTGATACTATTATGATTAATCCTGAAAATAACGATTTAAAAGTAGTGAATCTTAAAGATTCATATATTTTTAATCCTGAAATTCACAAAAATAATTATATTTTTAATTTTTCTAAAAATGATATACTTTATAGTATTTTTAAAATAATATATAATCAAGAAAAAGATATGTTTATGAAATATTTTAAATATAGAAACCCAGATTATTATTCAAATAATAATACTAAAGTTGGCGATTTTTATCGTCATGGTATATTACAATTGTTTGATACTCAAATTAATGAAATTAGTATTATTAAAGATGATGAACTTAAAACATTTTTAGCAAATATTATTTTTTTTAATCTTTATGTAAATTCTATTGTAAAAGATAGTGATTAAATAAATATTTTTTAGAAATAAAAAATAAAAAATATTATAATTACATATAATGAAAATAAAATTTTAACAAATTCAGTTAAAAATACATTATTATAAACTACATCTTGATACTCTTTTTTTATTACTTCTAATTCTTCTTTATATGGATTTCCAGATTTTTCATTTTCAATATCTTTTTTCAATTTTTTTATTTCTTCTTCATAATCTTCAATTTCATTAATATGTGTTTCTAATGTTTCATTTAATTCATTATTATTTTCATTTAATATTTCAATTTCTTTATCTTTTGTTTCTAACTTTTCTTTTAGTATATATACATAAAGTAATATTTTATAAAAAATTAATTTTTGTTCCTTACTTTTTACAATTGCTAAATGTTCATTTTCACAAATTTCTTTTTCAAAATATTTATCCATTAATAATACTGGAATTTTATATAATTCTTCTAAATTTTCACCATTTATTTCATAACTTTCATATAAATCATTTAATAAAAAAACTAAATCTTTTTTATTTTGTTCAGTTTGTTCTTTTTGATTTAATATTTTACCTAATTGAACTAATGCATTTTGTGTTGCCATTTTACTTTCATATTCAACTTCTTCTACACTTTTATAAGTACTATATACTTTCTTTTCATTTTCTTCCAAATCATATGGAATGTTTTCATCAATTGATTCTGCACTTATTTTATTATTTTTCTCTTTTTCATCCATTTTATATAAAAAATATATAATTTATATTTAATATAAAGATAATTTATATTTAATATATAATAACTTCTTTATATTAAAAAAAATGAATAAATTAAAATCTTTTATACATAAATATATAAAATTAAAAAAAGCATATAATAAAATAAAAATAGATGCAAATAAAGAAGTAAAAAATGGTATTATTACTTATTGTATTCGTGATTCTTATAAAAAAATAATAAAATTACCTTTTTACAAAAATCCAATATTTATATACTCTGAATTTGAAAATAGTAATATAAAAAAAATAAATATTGAAATACACAATTATAAATATTTTATATTAAATATTTCTTATGTTAAAGATATATTAAATGAATCACATTATGATACTGAAAGTAGTGAAGAATATGATTCAGATTATGATTATGATTATGATTATGATTATGATTATGATTATGATAATAATAATGAAAATAATAATGAAAATAATGAAAATAATATATATAATGTTAAAATAATATTAAATATGAATGATGAAAAAATATTAAAAAAAGAAATATTATCAATTTATGAATTAAAAAAATATGAATATATGAAAAAGTGTCAAAAATATTTATATTATACTACTCATATAATATTTTATATGATTTATTTATATTATTTAATAAATATTATGTTTCATATTGATATAAAAAAAATATTTATGATTCATTTTTTTCATTTACTTTCAGAAATTTTAATATTAAATTTATTATAAAAATAATTTTAATATTGTGTAAATTATTATAATAAACAATTGTTTATTATAAAAAATAATTAGGTTAATTGAAATTTATTATTTATCTTATAATTTATACTTTAATCTTTTTAACTGTTGATTTCTTTACTTTTATTTTAATTCCACCTTTAATTTCTTCTATTGGTATTTCTTCTTTACTCTTACTTTTGCTCTTACTCTTACTTTTACTTTTATTTTCTTCAACTTCTTCTTCAACTTCTTCCATTGTCATATGCTCTAATTCATTATTTTCATCTTCTTCCTCAATATTTTCAATATTAACATTTCCTAGATTTAATGCACCTTCTTCAAGATCTTGTGGTACATTCATTGTTCCAAAGTTATTATTTCCTTTATTATTACTATTATTAACAACTTGTACTTCATTATTAGATTTCTTTACATTTAGTTTATGTTCTTTATTCTTTTCAATACCGAAGCCAAAGTCAAATGCATTATCATCAATATCTTCAAACTTCTCACTTTCAACATATGTTTGATTATAAGCATTATCAACATCTTCAACTGTAGCTTCACCAACATCCATATCCATCATTAATGAATAATTATTTTGTTCAATTTCAGCTAATTTATCTTCATCCATTAATATATCAAAACAAGTTGTACCAGCTGAACAGAATTGAGCCATTGCAATATTTGCTGAAACACCTTTCATATTATCACGTTCTGCAAATAAACCAGCTTTAACAACTGTATTAAGTACTTCTTCAAAACAAGCCTTTGAAAATGGTGAAATATCATTGCTTCTGTTTAAACCGTGACGGTCAATTTGCATAAGCTTACCACGATAAGTCATAATATCAACCATAATCTTAACGTGTCTTGGTACGGTTTTACCTTCATATACTTCCATAAACTCGTGGTAAAGAAGAGAACGAGCAGCTTCAATACCAAATATTTCATAGAATTCAACAATATCATTTGTAATAGTACGAGTTGCATCAACACCTTCTTGAGCTAATATATCAATCATATTACTACCACCTGTTACAAGAAGCCATTCTTTGGTATCTTTAACAGTACCATCTGGTTCAATTTTAACAATATTTGATTCATCAGGGTCAACTGAATCAATATTTTTAATACCACGAAGTTTTAAATCAACAAGTGATTTTTCAAAATCTTTCATTAATTCATAATATTCACTTTTTCCATCATTCTTAATACGAATTCTCATTACAACATCATTTGAATTATCATCACTGAAAATACATTCAACATCTTCATCATTATAACTACTTTCTTTAATAATTTCTTGAATTTCGTGTACACTAATCTTACGATTCATCATTGCTTCTTTATCAAATACTAAACGAAGAGTCCATGGTGAAAAACAATTTACATTCTTTTCTTCCATTCCAAAGATTGAAACAAAATCTTTGTAACTTTTCATAAATTCACGGTCTTCATCATCATCATTTAATGTGTTTTCACCATTATAAATGATTTCAGTTCTTGATAATAAATCACGAAGTTTTGTATATGTAATCTTTGCAAGTGCTTTACGAGCATTTTCCTTTGAATTATTATATTCATTTGTTAAATAAACATGCATTGTTTGTTGTTTAAGCTTCTTTGTAATTTGAATAATTTCACGAAGACGAGGTAAACCACGTGTAATTGATGAACCTGATGCTGAACCAGCAGTGTGGAATGCATTCATTGTAAGTTGTGTTGATGATTCACCAAGAGTTTGAGCAGCAATTACACCAACCATTTCGCCAGGTTGTACAAATGAATCAATGATTTTATGACGCATTGTTTCAATTAAATAATCAAACATAAGTTTACTCATACGATATTCTTTAATAATACGTTTTGAAGCAATGAAAGATTTGAACAATATTTGTTGAATAATTACACTATTTGCTTTTTCTGGCATATATTTAAGTACTGAATCCATCATATTCTTATATTTTTCAATCACATATAATGGGGAAATATCACTTAATTGATAAGGTTGAATATTGAATTTAACCAAATTACTTTGAATCATACGATAAAGATTTACAGGTGTGTAACAACTTGCATCACTAATAAGTTTAGAATTCTTAAAGAATACATTTCTCATTAAATCACGACTTTGCATCATATCTTTAAACTCTTTATTTAAAATTTCCATATATTGAGCATTATCCATTAATTCATCTACAGCTTCTTTTGTCATAAATGTTTCCCAATATGAACGCTCTTCAACCATATTTTTATCAAATTTATATATTGATTCCATCTTTTCATCACTATATTCAAACATTTTAATTGGCATATGTTCAATCTTTGTTGGGTCATAATTGTCATCACCATATGAAAATTGAACAATACTATTTGTTGCATTACGTACTGTAAAGTCATAAGCAATCTTTAAATCTTCTGTTGCTTTAATATATTTACGAGATGTATAACCAGAATCAGCAGTAGTAATCGATTTTGAAATGTTTGAAAGACGACCAGACATTGCAGCAAAGAATACTTCACTTGGACTTAAACCTTTACCAAAACTATTACGACAGAAACCACGTGAATCTGGTGAAATGTCATAACGATGGAAATGAGGAAGTGTTCTATTGGTAAAGCCATAAGGAATACGTCCACCTTGGAAATCTTGTTGACCACAACAACCAATAATTTGTTGGAAATTTACATCTTTACCTTGTGCTCCAGAATATACTTCTTTGAAAAAAGAGTTTCCTTTAATCATATCACTTGCATTGTCATAAATATGTTTCTTTATTTCTTCACCTGCTTTATTTACAATACGTACTACATCCATTTCAAGCTTTTGTGCTTTATAAATATCATCTAAATCAGGCATATATAAACCTTGTTGAGCTTTTTGAATAAGTTCATGTGCTTCTTTAATATGGTCTTTTACAATATTTCGCACAATTTTATGATCATCATTTGAAATTAAACAATCACGGAATGAAATTGAAAAACTATGATTTGTAATCCATCGTGTTACAAGATTTTGTGAATCATTTAAGAAATCTGTTGTTTCATTTACACCAAATGAGTTATAAATTTGATGTACTAAACCTCCTGAATTGTCTCCTAAACTCTTCTTTTCTAAAAATCCATCAACAATTTGACCTCGCTTAATCTTTACTTTCTTTAAATCCATAATTGTTACATCAGGAATAATCATTGAAAATACTTGTTTACCACTCCAATATGGTTCTCCATCTTCCATACCCATTGGTTCTGGTAAATAACCATTATAATTATCCTTAAATGAAAGTAAATTGTGAATATCATTCTTTTTAAGTTTTATATGGTCTTGTGTCATTAAATAACCACCTAATAGTGTATCTTGGACTAAATACAATACCGGTGATGACTTACCGGGTGAAATCATTTGGGTTGGAACTAATGTTAATCTTCTTAACTCTTCTACTGTTTGATACGATTGTGCGCAATGACAATTCATCTCCATTATAAGATAAGAAACCGTAGGTTTCTTATGAACTTCCTCTTTATTTAAAGAGACCATCCATAAGAACTTTTATTTTTCTTTTCTTATATACCTCTTGTTTCCAAAAGGATTGGACTATATCTTGAGCCTTATCCGGTTTGTTTTAAACCATCATATAAGACCAGTTGCCGTTTAGTCTCTGGACCTTCTCCATATGCTAACTTTTTGATATTTATTTATCAAAAAACACACTTAGGAGCTTGGCTGCGGATTGCCCATTTCAGAATAATTTCATTATTCTTCATTTAAACACATTTTTACTATACCGTTTGACTTTCGCCAACGCCACTTATAACTTTCGTTATAAATTTAGTAGTGTTTAATTTTAGGGGTTTCCCGAACAATTTGACAACTTTGCTTGTTTAATAAGTTCAAATAATGAACTTTTTGCTCTATTTTTAATATTATTTATTGATTCATATTTTCCTCGAAATTCAATTTTTTTCTTTTGGATTATTATACAAACGAATTCTTGATTTTTAACATGGTCTGTTCTTATTCTAATATATTGGTCTAAATTATTTTCATCAATTTTTGATAAATCTAATTTTTGTAATGTATTTAACTTTTTATCCATATGTTGATTTTGAGCCATTTTCATATATTTTATTTTAGTTTCAGGTTTATTCATTGTTGCTAATGAACTTTCTGACATTTTTTTACGTGTTTCTTCACTTCTAAATTTACAACCACCACGTTTTCCAGCTGTATTTTTTTCAGTGTGCTCAATTTCATCAATCTCAATTTTTTTACTTGGATAATTATTTTTACCACCAGAAGTTAAATTATAACCATTTGGATACATTGAATTATAATGATTTATATAATATATTTCACGATTATCCAATTCTTCAGGAAGACATCTTTCAATTAATTCTACAATAAATTTTTCTTTACCGTGTAATCGTATTGAAGATGTTAAATATCGTGATTGTTTTTTTTTTGTATTACATAAAGCATCACTAATATGTGTATTAAATCTTCCTAAATATCCATATGGTCTATATTTATTTTTATTCTTTCGGTGTGTATGTGTTTGACCAATATATACTTTACCATTATCAATATTCGTTATTTTGTATATTTCTCCTAAAGTTTTTTCATATGAATCAATAATTTTATTAATATATGTTAAATCCATTTTAAATATCTTATATTTATTAGAGCAAAAGTTCTTTATATTAAACTATTTTTAAACAAACTAGACGGTTATATAAAAGCCAAATAACATTGCGTATTATTTAACTTTGCAGGAATTTACACTGTTTTCCTTAAATTCTATTTCCTACAAGAATTTAAGCAGCCGCCTGTTGGAGACAATATGAATGTCTATCTCCATCAAAATCTGCGTTATAAGGATCGCAGTCCGTAATATTTAATCTAAATGTATTTCCCGGAAGCACCTTAATTTTATGCCCCATCATACTCATTCTGTGAAGTGTAGGTTGACGATTGAATAAACAAATATCTCCATCAATAAGATGTCTATTTACAATATCACCGTATTCCAGCTCATTTGCAACTTTTTGAACATCAACGTGTTTTAAGTTAAAGGTAATACCTGAAGATTGCTTAATAACTGATTTGGCACCAGGATATGTTTTGGTACCATTTTTAACAGCTTTGCGCAATTGTGTGATGTTATACGGAGTTACTATATCTGGAAATGTTAATACCATTGCAATCTTTTCTGCCATACCAAACTCATCAATATTAATATTTGGGTCTACCGAAATAACTGCACGAGCTGAATAATCTACACGTTTACCCATAATATTTCCTCTCATACGACCTTCCTTTCCTTTAAGACGTTGAGCAATTGCTTTAAGAGGACGATAACTACTACGTTGACGACTTCCAACTACACCCGGAATTTCATTATTCATATAAGTTGCAACTTGATATTGTAAGAAACCTTGATGTTCATTAATATTCTTTTCTTTACCATTATTTTCCATTAATTGTTTTAAATATTTATTTGCCTTAATAATCATTGATAAGCCATATGATAAATCATCTTCTGAACGCTGATTATCTGATTGACGAATTGAAGGACGGACATTTGGTGGTGGTACTGGAAGATTCTTAATAATCATCCATTCAGGACGACTTTCTTTTGATGAAAATCCAAGAAAGTCAACATCTTCATCTTTAATGTTTCGGAAAATATTATAACAATATTCAGGTGTGAAAATTTGTTCCTTTTGAATCTTTGCATCTTTAAAAGCACTTTGATTAAATTCTGCTTTAATCTTTACAATATTATCTTTTTCTTTAATATTTGCTGCACTAAGACGTGTGTATTTAGTTGGTTGTAATACCATACAACTACTGTTATACATACATTTCTTATTCTTATTTTTTAAACAAATATTGCAAATTGCAACAAATCGATTATAACCCTTTTTTCCTTCAACTTCACGAATTACTGCTGGGTCATTTTTATCAATTAATAATGATGAACAACGGAAACAAACACATTTAAGAAGCTTTTCAATATATGGCATAAAGTTATAATTAAATACAGGAAGTGCTAAATCAATTTTACCAAAATAACCCGGACATAATTCAGAACGTTTTTGATCAACCGGACAAATAATCGAACGGTCAATTGTACCCATATTATGGTCAAAAAGACCATTATTTTTAGGAATGTTTCCATCATATGTATCAATAGACCTTACATCACATACAGAACCTTTTATAATATCATTATGAGAAAATAGACCAAATTGTATACCTTTTACAAGTTCAACATCATTTCTATCAAGTAAATCTTTTTCACGAATAGACATTTTTTAATTTAAAAAAATGATAGTCCTATATGATATTATAAGATATATATTCTTTATATTTACTTTATTTTAATATTTTTTTTATTATTTTTAATTTCATTTTTTTATATTTTTTAACAAATTTATTTTTTTTTCTTAATTTATAAATAAATCAATATATATCTTTTAACAAATCAAATTATTTTTTTTAACAAATATATTTTTTTTAACAAATTAAATTATTTTTAATAAATTAATATAAAAAGCAGGAGGTTCTTGTAGATATAAAGGAGTTTGTATATATATAATTAAGGTTTCATACAGCAATTTTTTTTATATTTAAAAATGCATCTTTTATAAAAAATAAAATTTACCATATTATAATATGATTTATTTTATTTTTTATAAACCGTTTTATTTATATTAATCTTTTAGTCAATATATTGGATACTAGATTAAATAAGTAAAGTGGAAGAGTTTATTATATAGAAATATATAATAGTTATGGGTTTACACGTCTCTTAAAAAATGTGTACCTCGATGTTTCTTTTATACATATTTTTGCAAAAAAGTATTTATTTAAGTCGTTTCATCTCGTTAAAAATGAAACAACATAATTTATGAAACCTGTTAAAAATGATTATAATTTCTTATAATCATTTTTCTAAAAAAATATTTTTAAATAAAAAATAAAAATTTATATTTTAATTTAATATAAAAGAATTAATATTAAATTAAGTAATTAATTAAAATAAAATGATAAAAATATGACTGATTTAGTTAAATCACCGTTTGGATTTTTATATAAAATTTATTATTATTATGATTTACTTAAAAATTTAAATTATAAATCATATGAAAAAGTTAAAGATTTTAATAATAAAATGTATCATAGAAATACATTAGAAGGATATATTTATTATTTTGTTGATGTAGTAAAAGAGCATATATTACGCCAATTTCAAGATATACGAAAAATAAAAATAGTTGTTAATACGTTTGATGAAAATATTATTGAACATAGTTTTATGAAATTTGTACACGAAAAAATATATAATGATATATTAAAAAATAATGATACATTAAAAAATATTAATTTAAATAAAATTATTGATTTTAATAAAAGTATATTTGTAACTGTTTATGACGAAGATAATAAAATATTTTTTATTGGAGTATTTGGATATCATAATGTTCAACGTAATGATATAGAATATTTAGAATATGTTAAAAAAATGAGAGCATTAAATAGTAAGTAACATTTAATTATTACTTTCTATATCATTATTATCTTCTAAAAGTGAAGATTTATGTTTATCATATTCATATGTACTTATTTTTTCTAAATCACTACATGGTTCTTTTACATTTAGATTAGAATAATCAAAATTTAACTTTTCTTTTACTTTATATGCAACATAAGATATTGATTGACTTATATTTGTAAAAAATATTTTACTTTGTATATAAAAGTTTATAAAATAATTTTGAAAATTTATATTACTCATTTTAACTTTAATTTATATAATAATATATTATATAAATTATTTCTTTATATATAAATAAACTATTTCTTTATAATTAAAAAATATATTTTTGTAAAAAAATATAATTTTAATTTTCTTCTTTCTTTTTCCGCCCTCGTTTATTTTGACTTTTTGGAACTTCTGGTTCTACATATGTACCATTTTTACGTGCTTCTTCTTCTCTCATTTTTCGCACATATTCTTCATACTCTTTTTCAATTCGCTCTTTTTCTTCTTGTTCCCTCATATATTCATATATTTCTTCATCTGTAAATAACCCTTTTAATGAAATATTAATTGTTATTCTATTTGTAATATTATTATGAATATTGTTATTTTGAATATTATGATATACTTGAACTACATTTGTTACTGTTTTACCATTTTTATCTGTTGTAACTGTTGTTGTTACATTTTTATTATTACTATTTGGAATTAAAGCATTTATACCATTCATTCCATTCATACCTAATTGTTGATTCATTGCGTTTGTGAAAAAGTCATTGTTAAAAAAATCATTTTTGAAAAAATCGGCAGGATTTTGACTACCATTTTTATCTGTTCTTGTTATTGTATAACTTTGATTATTTTGATTTGGAAAATTCATATTTGGTGAATTAAATCCTTTCATATTTTATTTTTATGTAATTTAATTAAATATAAATATAACGTTTCTTTTATATTCACTATATTAATATATAGATTTTTTTATAATTTTTTATTTTTAAAAATATTTTTATTTTTTTACTATATTTTATATGATAAATTGTACATAAAATATTATTATTTTTTAAAAATAATTAAATTTATTTTTCCCGAAAAATAAATTATAAAAAAAATATTATTTATTATTTATTATTTTTTATTATTTTTATTTTAATCTCTATCTTTCAAATCGCGATATCTCATTTTAACTGAACTAAAATCTTCAATATTTGGATTAATTATTGGAATATTATTAACTTCATCAAGTGAAATCATCATATTTTCACGAGCACTATCTTTATATTTAGATATTGTGGAATTTATTTTACTTAAATATTTATCACGACTGCGAAATAAACGACTATTTGCAGTATAAACAAATTGCCGGTCATCTACATTATATTCTTTATAAATAGTATCATGTTTATAATGACCTTTAATAACATGATAATATTTTTTAATAAAAGAATAATAATTTTGAGTTTCTGTATCATTATTATAAAATAATTGGTCAAAAGATTGGCTTAATTTATCAAGTACCATATAACCAGCTTTATCTGAACTCATTTTATTTAATTCATTGTCTGTATAAATAATAGCTTCATTATTTGAAAAAAATATATTTTGATTATTTTTATTTTCCATAATCATTTTTAATAAATTATGATATAAAAAAAAATCTTTTTGTTCATAAAATTCATTTTTAATATGACTTAAATCATAACGGTCATGAACAAAATCTTTAATATCTACATTATAAGTACTATTATGAGTATTACTATTTTTATTATTATTATTTTGAATATTTTGAGTATTATTATTGTTTTGAATAAATGTATTTTGAATACTTTCTTTTAATTTTTGTTTTTCTTGAATCATTAATATATTTTTTGCATTTTCTGTAATTGCTTGTTTTATTTTTTGATTTTTTTCACAACGTTTTTTATCTAAAAGATGACGTTCTAAACTTTGTTTATATTTAAATTTAAAATCACAAAATTTACAACAATATTTATCTTCATCTTCATTA
>JACCEA011223491.1_pt1 | contig 30472 bp, 29 predicted proteins | sample 7449851 | NCBI WGS metagenome assembly JACCEA01 (sample SAMN15323453, study PRJNA562643) | freshwater metagenome | isolation source: river surface water | place: USA:Blue River Watershed | collected 2017-08-18
ACAAAGGTTTCCGCTATTCATACGATATGCTCGGTGAAGCTGCGCTAACTGATCATGATGCTGAGCGTTATTATAACGATTACACTCAAGCGATTCATGCCATTGGTAAAGCATCAAACGGGCGTGGTGTTTATGAAGGTCCTGGTATCTCGATTAAGCTCTCTGCTTTGCACCCACGTTACCAACGTGCGCAAATTGATCGTGTACATCATGAGCTTTACAACAAAGTTTTCGAACTTGCATGCTTAGCAAAACAATATGACATCGGCTTAAACATCGATGCTGAAGAATCTGAACGTTTAGAAATTTCACTCGAATTGCTTGAGCGTTTATGTTTCGAACCAAAACTTGCGAATTGGAAAGGCATTGGTTTCGTTATTCAGGCGTATCAAAAACGTTGTTTCTACGTGGTAGATTATATCGTTGATCTTGCAAAACGTAGTAACAAACGCCTGATGATCCGTTTGGTGAAAGGTGCATATTGGGATAGCGAAATCAAGAAAGCGCAAATTGACGGCATGACTGACTACCCTGTGTTTACTCGTAAAGTTCACACTGATTTGTCATACATTGCTTGTGCGAAGAAGCTTATTGCTGCACCAGATCAAGTCTATCCGCAATTTGCAACGCACAATGCACAATCACTTGCAACGATTTATACACTTGCAGACCCAAGCAAATATTATCCAGGTCAATACGAATTCCAATGCCTACACGGTATGGGCGAACCTTTGTATGAGCAAGTTGTAGGTTCAAAAGCAGACAATAAACTTGGTGTGCCATGCCGCGTTTATGCGCCAGTGGGTAACCATGAAACTTTACTCGCTTACTTAGTCCGTCGTTTACTTGAAAATGGTGCAAATACCTCATTCGTAAACCGTATTGCAGACAAGACATTAAAAGTTGAAGACTTAATTCAGTCTCCAATTAAAGATATTCAAACTGCTGCGAAAGATGAAGGTCAGATTGGCTTAAAACATCCTGCGATTCCACTTCCGTATAATCTTTACCCATTACGCCCGAACTCAAGTGGTTTTGATTTAAATAACGACACACCACTCGCAGCTCTGGATGCAACTGCGCAAAAGCTGCGTCACCAAATTTGGAAAAGTGCGCCTTTACTTGGTTTTGAATCAACAGTTCACGATCAAAGTAATGCGATTGCAATTACAAACCCTGCACAAAATAGTGAAATTGTCGGTCATGTGAATGAAGCGACTAGTGCGGATGTACAACTGGCATTAGAAGCAGCTGTACAAGCTGAACAAAGCTGGGCTGCAACAGATAAAGTTGAACGTGCAGCTTGCTTAAAACGCGCTGCAGATTTGATGGAAGCTCGCATCCAAGAATTGATGGTATTACTTTGCCGTGAAAGTGGTAAAACTTATGCCAATGCGATTGCAGAAGTGCGTGAAGCCGTTGATTTCTTGCGTTACTATGCGACACAAATCGAAAACTTGCCTGCAAATGCACAAGTAAAGCCATTAGGTACAGTCTTGTGTATTAGCCCATGGAACTTCCCTCTTGCAATTTTCTCTGGTCAAATTGCTGCTGCATTGGTCAGTGGTAACTGTGTGATTGCCAAACCTGCAGAACAAACACCACTCATTGCAGCGCAAGCAGTTCAAATGCTTTGGGAAGCTGGTGTACCACGTGGTGCGGTTCAACTTCTACCTGGTCGCGGTGAAACAGTTGGCGCGCAATTGAGCCAAGATGATCGCATTCAAGGCATTATGTTTACGGGTTCGACAGAAGTTGCAAAAATCTTGCAAAAAACTGTGGCAAAACGTTTATCTCTAAATGGTCAACCGATTCCGCTCATCGCGGAAACAGGTGGTCAAAATGCGATGATCGTCGATTCTTCTGCACTTACTGAGCAGGTCGTACTAGATGTCGTCAGCTCTGCATTTGACAGTGCTGGTCAACGTTGTTCTGCACTTCGTATCTTATGTGTGCAAGAAGACAGTGCTGCAACTGTGATTAAAATGTTGAAAGGCGCCATGCAACAGTTGATCGTTGGCAACCCTGCAATCTTAAAAACTGACATTGGCCCTGTTATCGATATCGAAGCGAAACAAACCATCGATACGCACATTCAAAAGATGAAATCTAAGGGTTACCCTGTTCATCAATTGATGTTTAACGATGCTGTAAGCCAACAGACACTTGCACAAGGTACCTTTGTTCCGCCAACAGCAATCGAATTACCGAACCTTGATGACTTAGAGCGCGAAGTATTTGGTCCTGTCTTACACATCATTACCTATAAATATGGTGAACTTGAGCAATTGATTGATCGCATCAATGCTAAAGGTTATGGCTTAACCATGGGTTTACACACCCGTATTGATGAAACGATTAATACTGTCATCCAACGTGCTGAAGTGGGTAACTTATATATCAACCGAAACATCGTTGGTGCTGTGGTAGGCGTTCAACCATTTGGTGGTGAGGGCTTATCTGGTACTGGTCCTAAAGCGGGTGGTCCTCTGTATATGTACCGCTTAATGGAACATTGTTCAGAGAAAGTTTTAGCAACACCTTTTGCGGTTAAAGCTGAAATCTCTCAGTTTGATGCTGTATCAAATGTTGCTTACCAGAACTTGTTGACTTGGGCTAAACAAAACATGCCTCACGCAATTCCGACAATCCCAGCATTTGGTGTTGGTAAGTTTTACGAGTTGCAAGGCCCAACAGGCGAAAGCAATCAATATATTATCTTACCTCGTCATCGTGTGCTTTCTATCGCAGATGATGAAGCGAGCCAGTTACAACAGTTACTTGCAATTTTCTCCGTCAGTAGTACTGCCGCTGTGTTGAAAGACAATGTATTCTTAGTAAAACACAAAGCGTCTTTACCAAAAGATGTCTTAGATGCAATCACTGTGATTTCAAGTGTTGAAAAAGATGCGTTTGATGCAGTGCTTCATCATGGTTCTGTTGAACAGTTACAAGATTTGCAAACTAAAGTTGCTGCCCGTTCAGGTGCGATTGTCGGGATTACCCAGTTACAAGCAAATGAACAAATTCCTTTAGAACGTCTTGTTATCGAACGTGCAATCAGTGTGAATACGGCTGCAGCAGGTGGCAATGCAAGCTTGATGACTTTATCTGAAGATTAATGTCAGCAAACTTATAGGCTTTCTCTCCCACCCGAATCATGTTCAAATGGTTCGGGTTTTTTATTCATTCAGTAAATTAAACAGGTTTAATTCGATCTATCCACCAAGATAAATATATCAATAAGTGAATATCATAATTTCCTGCACCTTTAACTGCTTTTTTGATACCATTCGGCTTTAGATTTCAGCTGTAGCTTTCTTTTTATGACCGTATCTTATCAACAGCAACTTCAAGAGAAAGTTGAACGCATTACCACACAATTCGCTCCGTTCAATCCCCCAACTTTAGAAGTGTTTCAATCACCTGAACAACACTTTCGTATGCGCGCAGAGTTTCGTATCTGGCATACCGAAAATGATTTGTTCTATGCCATGTTTGAACGTGCTGAAGATGGTAAACAAAAAGAAGTTATACGAGTTGATGAGTTTCCTATCGCAGATCAAAGCATCAATGATTTGATGCCACGTTTATTAGAAGAATTAAAAGCAACTCCTATTTTATCGCAACGTATTTTTGAAGCTGATTTCCTCGCCACATTGAGCGGAGAAATGTTGGTGACTTTAATTTATCATCGCCGTTTAGATGGAGATTGGGAAATCGCTGCGAAAGCTTTAGCAGAAAAGCTGAATATTAAAATTATGGGGCGTAGCCGTGGCCAAAAAGTGATTATTGGTGACGACTACGTGGTTGAACAACTCAATGTTCATGGTCGTACTTTTAAATACAAACAAATTGAAAGTAGCTTTACACAACCCAATGCAAAAGTGTGCCAACATATGTTGGAGTGGGCTTGTGATGCTGCTGAAAGCTCTGAGAAAGACCTATTAGAATTGTACTGTGGTAATGGTAACTTTACTCTACCACTCTCTTTGAAATTTAAACGTGTCCTTGCAACTGAACTTGCTAAATCTTCAGTCTACGCAGCGCAATGGAATATTGAGCAAAATCAGATTGAGAATATTCAGGTGGCGCGTTTATCTGCCGAAGAGTTTACTCAGGCGTATCAAGGTGAACGTGAATTTAGACGTTTGCAGGAAGCTCAGATCGACATTCAAAGCTACGACTTTGACACGGTATTTGTCGATCCACCGCGTGCAGGCATTGATGATGAAACACTGAAATTACTACAGGGTTTTGAGCGTATTCTTTATATTTCATGCAACCCAGATACCTTACATGATAATTTAAAAACACTCAGTCAAACACATCGTATTATAAAATTTGCGATGTTCGATCAATTCCCTTTTACCCATCATGTGGAATCTGGTGTATTGCTCGAAAAGATTTAAACAAATTATTGCAAAGTAACCATTAAAAATAGAGAGTTCTCATAACTCTCTATTTTTATTTAAAGTTTTTACTAGAAAAAATGATGTTTTTCAAAGATCAAGTCATTCAACTGTCATAATTTCGTTAGAAACAAAAATAATCATCGAAAAAATTGAAGATCAACTGCTGCTTTTATCACTTAAGCTGACTTGTATTTTATTTTAAAGTGACTATATTTCGATCTATGTTAGGTTGTATATGAAGGCTCTATGAGTTTTTGGCAAAAATTGTTTAATGCAGATCAGCAATATAATGAACACAAGAACCAAACTTCTTGCGTTGAAAATGATTGTTCTTGCAAATCAAATGAACAACTACTGGATGCTTTAGTCAAAGCGACAGATGAAGATGTGATTAAAGGTATAAAGAAAGTTCTCATTTCCCGAGGCTATAGCCGCAAAGAGCTTCTTGCTCTTATCAAAACGCCAATTCAATAAAAATAAACGCTTCTCATCTTCTAATGCTTAGAAGATGAGAAGTCGATTAATTACAATTCTCTTGAGCAATTTCAGCAACGATTGGACCTAAATTAAAAGTCTTGTCCTGACGTTTAGTTTTGGATAAATATAAACTTGAAATTGAACCATCCAGATACAACGCATTATCAATTTTTAAATTTTGCTTGAAAAATTGTGCGAACTGATAAAAATTGACCCGTTGTTGTGAAATCACAAAGTACAACTGATTATTTCTAACACCGACTCCATTTCTTATTTTTAGAGAATTTGAATCTGCTACAAATTGGCGATTTACTTGGCCTTTATAAACCAACATTGGTCCAGACTGCGTAGCAAACCGTGGCTTAAATCTCATGGATTTATAATCTGTCGTTGTTTTAATTACAGCATATTTATCATTCCATGCAAGCACGCCATTTGGTTGCATAAAAAAATTACCAAATCCTTGCGCTTCATTAAGTTCAACAATTTCTTTACCCTCCTCAAAATATAAACCGACAGGTTGAAAATCAGGGTGATACATACCTGCGTTCATAGCAAAACTTAACTGTTCACATGTTGGAAGCATTTTTTGGATATGAGCAAATTTTTGATAATAACGAGCATTCTTTGGATCTTTTAGGAAAAGTCTGAGTTGCTGTAAATGGTTTACTTTAATTACATCGTATGAAATATTGTCTACTTTAATTATTTGATGCTGCATCGCATAAACATGAGACATACAAATACTGACCAATGAGGCTATAAACCATTTTTTTAGCATAATTTAATATTGTTCAAATCGACTAACCGCATTGTCCCACAATGTATTTCAACATAAAAAGAATAGATACAATCTCCACACATAATCGTATAAATGAGTCTTTAAATGCACTCGATAGATTCATATTTTTTGATTAAAATACATCTGTAAATACAATAGTCTTGTATGAGTATGCAGCAAACACAGCGACATTTCCCTCTCGGTGCGCACCTAATTGTTAAACACTTTGGCTATAGTCATCATGGTATTTATGCAGGTCGTGGACGAGTTATTCATTATTCAGGTTTTGCCCATATTTTTAAAAAACGTCCGATTGAAATAACCTCACTGCAACGTTTTGCACATGGCAAAACAATCCATATCAAGAATTATCTATCCCCTCGCTACAAGGCCAAAGCTGTAGTAATGCGTATGCGTTCACGTATGCATGAAAACCAGTATCATTTGATTATCAATAACTGCGAACATTTATGTACATGGGCAATTACAGGTGTTGAGTCCAGCACGCAGGTTGAGCGTATGCAACGCCGTCTCGCGACCATTGGTTATATTAGTTCGATCATGAGTTATATGAATAGCATCATGTTAACGATTGCGACGGCTTGTTTTGCAATTGTTTTATACATCAAAATGATGCTACGCAGACAAGCGAAGAAATCTATGCCTGAATATTTATTGCCAGAAGAAAAACAGGCGAAAGATTAAAACGCGTAGGCTTTATCAGATTAATGATTTATCGTTTATGGCAGATTTGGCTTTAAAGCGGATCCAAGACTGGTTTTAGAAAATGTACCTGCTGAATATTTTCAGGTGCTTGCTTTCTCCAAAACCATCCCAACAGGTAGCGTTGTTTATGCCGAAGCTTTTAACGCAACAGCATAATATTGAATCAATACACCAAATTTACACGCAAAATTAAAAAAAGCTCAGGGATTAGTTCCATGAGCTTTTTTTATCAATCTAACGATTTGTTTGATATTACTTTGCAGCAGTTGCTTCAGTCGTAATATTCACAGTGATCTTATCTCCAACATTCGGCACGTAGTTACCGATACCAAATGCAGAGCGGTTAAAGCTTGTTGTTGCATTGAAGCCAATCGCAGGTACTTTCGCCATTGGATGCTCGCCTTGTTTATTCAGCACAGCATCCAATACCACCGGCTTAGTCACACCTTTAACGGTTAAATTACCTGTAATTTTGAAGTGTTTCTTGTCTTTGGTTTCTACTTTAGTACTTTTAAAAGTAATGTTTGGATATTTCGCAGCATTAAACCAAGCTTCTTCTTGGAATTCTTTATCCAAAGCAACAACATTGGTATTTACGCTGCTTAAAGGGATCGTCACTTCTACAGATGAATTTGCAGGTTTTGCATTATCAACTTTAATTGTACCTTGAATATCAGTGAAGTTTGCACTCGGCGTAGAGAAACCAAAGTGATTCCAGCTAAATACTGTTGCTGTATGTGTTGGATCGATTTTATAGTCTACTGGCGCAGCTAATGTTACAGAACTTGCGATAGCAGCAGCTAAACCGAGGCTTAATGTTTTAAATTGCATTTTTCGTATCCTTGTTTGATATAAGCAATAGTTTATAGATCAAGTATTTTTATTCACTATTCTTTATAAAACGATATGTTTCATCCGTGCAACAATAAAAACGTTACAGCACATATCAAACACAATTATCATAAGACCATTAGGTAGTGGACAATTGATCTGAGGAATAACATGATCGATTGATAAATTTAGATTTAAATTCTTAAAGATAAACAACAAGGTAGAATATGACTCATACAGTTCAAGCTCTAAATACCCCAACCCCTTATCGTGTTACGCTTACGGATTCTTCGGGTCATACTTGGTATGCAGATGAACCAACAGATAAAGGTGGTCAAGATACAGCACCAAATCCAATTCAAATACTACTTTCAGCTTTAGGTGCGTGCACAACCATTACACTGGAAATGTATGCAAACCATAAAGGAATTAAACTTGATCATGTTCAGGTTGATTTGGCTTTAAATCCGAATGCTGAACCTGAATCAGGTCAAAACAATATTGAACGTAAAATTATCTTAAAAGGTGAATTTACCGAGGATCAGCATAAACGCTTATTAAAAGTTGCTGAAAGTTGTCCTGTTCATAAATTATTAACGTCTAATATTTCAATTCAGAGTGAATTAAATATCGGGTGAGAGACCTATTACACTAAATTTCAATTACATCCGTGTACCATTCCAATGAGCCACTCATAGAGATATCTATTGCTAGATCGACAATATTTGTGAACTCATTTGGAATAAATGAATATAAATTTTCCCCATCAAAATGAATCCAAAATTCAGGTGGTGGAGTATCACAACCATCGATAAAGCCACCTGTTTCACCTTCACCCAAACTATCAAACATGGTTAAATGGACATTGAAAGCTAAAATTTTCCCTTCTAGCTTTAATAAAGATTTATTTATATCCAGTTGAAGTCTATTTTGAATCACTTTATCAAAATATGAATGTAATAGAGAAGAATAGTTATCAACACTCTTTTTATGCTTCTTTATCTTTGAACTTTCGTGGAGAAAACGAATCAAAAAATCATATTCAGCATGTTGCCAAAACCTTTTATCTACATTTAAATTGAAAAAATATAAAGATTTGACATTATTTAATATTCCATCAAAAGAATAAAGTTCAAATTCTTTTCCCATCACAACACCTCAACCTTATGAATACAAATAAGCGCCCTATTCAGAGCGCTTTTTCTACCACTTAATTCGATTAAGCCGTCAATTCTTTAACCGCAGCAACAACTGCTTCAGTAGTGATACCGAAGAATTGGAACAAGTCTTTGGCTGGTGCAGATTCGCCGTAAGTGGTCATACCAATCACTTTGCCGTCTAAACCAACAAACTTCCACCAGTAATCAACATGAGCCGCTTCAACCGCTACACGGGCACGAATATGTGCAGGTAATACAGCTTCACGGTAAGCAGCATCTTGCTTCATAAACTCTTCAGCACATGGCATAGACACTACACGCACACCTTCAAGTTGTGCATATGCTTCCATCGCCAATGAAACTTCTGAACCAGTCGCAATAATGATTGCTTTCAACTCACCTTTTTCTTCTGCAAGTACATAACCACCTTTTGCAGCGTTTTGAATTTGAGCTTCATTACGTGCTTGGAATGGCAAGTTTTGACGAGAGAAAATTAATGCGGTTGGACCATCTTTACGTTGTAGCGCAGATTTCCAAGAAATTGCTGCTTCAACTGTGTCACATGGGCGCCAAGTATTTAAGTTTGGCGTACCGCGTAACGATGCAATTTGTTCGATTGGTTGATGCGTAGGACCATCTTCACCCAAGCCGATCGAATCATGTGTATAGACATGAATCACACGTTGCTTCATCAATGCTGACATACGTACCGCATTACGTGCATATTCCATAAACATTAAGAATGTTGCAACGTAAGGAACAAAACCACCGTGTAAAGCAACACCATTCGCAATTGCAGTCATACCGAATTCACGAACACCGTAATACACGTAGTTACCCGCTGGATTTTCTTGTACGCCTTGGCAACCTTTCCAAAGTGTTAAGTTAGAGCCAGCCAAGTCAGCAGAACCACCTAATAATTCAGGGAGTAATGGACCGAATGCCTGTAAAGTATTTTGGCTGGCTTTACGAGTTGCGATGGTTTCAGCTTTTGCATTGGTTTCAGCAATGAAAGCATCTGCTTGAGCAGCAAATTCAGCAGGTAAATCACCATTGATACGACGTAATAATTCAGCCGCTTCAGTTGGATATTTTGCTTGGTATTGAGCAAATAATTCATTCCAAGCTGTTTCAGATGTTTGACCTTTTGCTTTTGCATCCCAAGCAGCATAAACATCTTCAGGAATAACAAATGCGTCTTCTTTCCAACCTAATGCTTCACGTGTTAAAGCAATTTCGTCTTTGCCCAATGGCGCACCGTGGCAGTCTTCTTTACCTTGTTTATTCGGAGAACCTAAACCAATAATCGTTTTACAGATAATGATCGTTGGTTTATTGCTTTCAGCTTTCGCTTCAACAGTTGCTTGACGAATCGCATCAGCGTCATGCCCGTCTACGCGAAGCACTTGCCAACCATAGGCTTTGAAACGTTGTTCAGTATCATCACTGAACCAGCCTTCTACTTCACCATCAATCGAAATACCGTTATCGTCATAGTACGCAATCAGCTTACCTAGACCCAAAGTACCTGCAAGTGAACATACTTCGTGAGAAATACCTTCCATCAAGCAGCCATCACCCAAGAAGCAGTAAGTGAAGTGATCAACAACGTTTAAACCATCTTTGTTAAATTGTGCAGCTAACGTTTTTTCAGCTAAAGCGAAACCAACTGCGTTAGCAATACCCTGACCTAATGGACCAGTTGTTGTTTCGATACCAGGTGCATAGCCATATTCTGGGTGACCTGGTGTTTTAGAATGTAATTGACGGAATTGTTTTAAATCTTCAATAGATAACTCATAACCTGTCAAATGCAATAATGCATATTGCAACATTGAGCCGTGACCATTTGACAATACAAAACGGTCGCGGTTCGCCCACTGTGGGTTGCTTGGGTTATGATTTAAAAATTCGCGCCAAACTACGTCAGCGATATCTGCCATCCCCATTGGAGCACCAGGATGCCCTGAGTTTGCTTGTTGCACAGCATCCATAGCCAAGACACGAATTGCATTTGCAATACGACGTTCATTTAAAGGGGTTGTCATAAGTCAGAATCCGATTAAATCAAATAAGATGAGAGAAGATGAGAAATCATCTTTCAAAAACTGCGACTATTGTCTTAAAAAAACAAGATGGGGTAAAGTGCAATACACGATATTTCTTATATTTTGATCATTCAAATACAATTCTTTATATAAATGCTCACCATCTAAACAACCACTAAAATGCATTCACGCCAACATGAAAATTTACAATTCAGAAAAACTTTATTAATTAAAGCATTAATATTAGTTTTACTGATACACATATCAATAAAAACACAATGAAAATGAAATAAATTCATGCATTTTAGTCAGCTTATGCTAGTCCTATCCGCCAAGTCGATGTAACATACTCTGTCTTTTTGAAAATAACCATGATAGGACGTTCATGCGCGAGTATGCTGTTTTTACTTCAGAATCTGTAAGCGAAGGTCATCCAGACAAAATGGCTGACCAAATTAGTGATGCTATTTTAGATGCAATCCTAAAAGAAGACCCGTATGCGCGTGTCGCTTGTGAAACATTAGTAAAAACAGGTGCGGTTGTTCTTGCTGGTGAAATTACAACGACAGCAAATGTCGACTTTGAAGCAATTGTGCGTCAAACCGTAAATGGTATTGGCTACCATCACTCTGATTTAGGTTTTGATGGTTCAACTTGTGCCGTGATCAATATGATCGGTAAACAATCTCCTGAGATTGCACAAGGTGTTGACCGCCAGAAACCTGAAGATCAAGGTGCGGGTGACCAAGGCTTAATGTTCGGTTATGCAAGTCGTGAAACTGACGTACTCATGCCTGCCCCAATTTCTTATGCGCATCGTTTAATGGAGCGTCAAGCAGAATTACGCCGTTCAGGTGCTTTACCTTGGTTGCGCCCTGATGCAAAAAGCCAAGTAACATTTGCTTATGAAAATGGTATGCCAGTGCGTCTAGATGCTGTGGTACTTTCAACTCAGCACGATCCTGAAATTAGTCAAGCTAACTTAAAAGAAGCTGTGATTGAAGAAATCGTAAAACCGATTATTCCTGCTGAAATGTTCCATGCGGGTACAAAATTCCATATCAATCCAACAGGTATGTTTGTGATTGGTGGTCCTGTAGGTGACTGTGGTCTAACTGGTCGTAAGATTATTGTAGATACTTATGGCGGTATGGCACGTCATGGTGGCGGTGCTTTCTCTGGTAAAGATCCATCAAAAGTTGACCGTTCTGCGGCCTATGCAGGTCGTTATGTTGCAAAAAATATTGTTGCAGCCGGTTTAGCGGATAAATGTGAAATTCAAGTCAGTTATGCAATTGGTGTTGCTGAACCGACTTCGATTTCAATCAATACCTTCAATACAGGTAAAGTATCAGACGAATTAATCATTCAATTGGTGCGTGAGCACTTTGATTTACGTCCATACGGTATCACTCGTATGCTGAACCTAATTCAGCCAATGTATAAACAAACAGCTGCTTATGGTCACTTTGGTCGTGAAGGTTCAGATTCTGCATTTACTTGGGAAAAGACTGATAAAGTCGAAGTTCTTAAAGATGCTGCGGGACTATAAGTTTATCGCTCATAAAAAAGTTCGCAAATTGCGAACTTTTTTATTTGTTATTATTTATTAGATTCAGCACTGTCTTGTTTAAACATTTCAAATAAAGAACTTGTCTGAGTTGGTTGATCTTCCTCATGATGTGAAGAATATACATGTACCATCTTAATTACAAGCACAACTACAAAACACGCAGCCACACAGAACATCCATAAACCATAAGGACTTCTAATATGCTGAGAACCACAATAAGGGCATTCCTTATCTGTTGAAGCGACTACCTTGTCACAACATGCGCAATGATATTGATATAACATCATTCCTCCTTCCACTTACTATTTTTTATTTTCTTTTTACAACAATTTCTTTCGTCACACTTTTATCCTATGAGAAAAAAAAACAGAATTCAATCTAGTTTTAAAGGCAATCCATTCAAATTAACAATTCTCTTGGATACATTGTAAAGAAGATATACAAAGCTAGATTCAACTAACGCTCAGTATTATTTTGATCTTTCACATAATTTGTTAAAATATATCTTTCGAATCATAGATGACATCAATATGGCTCAATTGATCAATAAAGGTGGATTTCGTGAACGAGCTAATCGAAGTCGTTCATATAAACAATCTGAAAATGAAATAACAAATCTCCCTCCTACCCACTATCAACCTCAGAGCAAAGAACAACAAACACCAGACAAAACAGAATCTAAACAAGAGCAAAGTGTAAAAAATAAAGCATAAAAAAGCACATCAACTAGGATGTGCTTTTTAAGCGTATCAACGACTAATTAACATCTTTGAATTCAATTTTCTTTTGATCAGGTTGAACTTCTCTCGCTTCGCCATCAATAATGGTTGAGTCACGATATTGACCACCACCTTGTTGTTGATTCTGCATGTCCTGCATTTGGCGCATGAGATCAGCAAATGGATTCTGACCAGCAGCATTACCACCCATTCCACCCATCATTTGATCCATCATCGCCTGTTGACGCTTTGCCATTGCTTTCATCAACATATTTCTAAACGCTGCTTGAACTGCAGGAATTAAAACCAATACAGCCAATACATCAGAAATTAAACCAGGAATCATTAACAAGAAACCCGACATTGCAATTGCTAATTTTTTAGTAACAGCAGGATCAGCTCCAAGTTGACCTGTCATCTGCATTTGTTGCAATTGCGGCATAATATTAGATGTACTAGAACGAACGAGATTCAAACCCACGAAAAAAGTTATAACAAACCAAAAGAATACGTACCACATACTCCCAACAAGGTCGCCCACGCCGATCCATACTAATATCTCAGCAATTGCGCCAAACACTACGATAAGAAGTAGATTCATGTCAAAGTTTCGTCTATCTCAAAAATTAGAAAATAAATACAGTGATTATACTTTTGGTTAAAGCCAAAACGAAAAATATTACTGCGATATTATAATTGATGGGTACAAAAGTAGATTTATCAAGGTCTATCTTTCATTTAGATGAGAAAAGCTTTCAAATTGGTAGATACCAACTTGAAAGCAAGAACTTATTTCACCAATTAACCACAATTTGCGCTAAGAATTTTTTTAGATTGCGGATCAATCATTACCGTCACTCGATTTTCACGGTAATCCATCGTTACGGGCTGATTTGGTCCTACACTGCGCACAATTTCGGACTTGGTTTTTTGCTTAATTTGCTGTTCGGTTAAACCAGACTGCCCTACAAGTTTTTGTGCTTCATCAGCAACACATTTACTTTGATTTGCACGGAAAAATGTCCATTCCTCAATCACTTGCCCATTAGGCAATTTACAATATCCAGCTTGGCCGTTTGCCTCATTGCGAATCTCAAGCTGACCTCCTTGTTCAACGCAGTATTGGCTTGCAGGATTTGCCATACCAATTTTAGGTGGAGTAACATCCTTGCTGGGTGTTGAAGAACACGCTGTTAATGTAGTAAGTGCTAAAGCTAAAAATAGAATTTTCTTCATAATTTGAAATCTTGCAAAAATTTAAAGATAACAAATAAATTAAAAAAATTATGTCTATTACTTGAAACAAAAACCCCAATTTCAGATCAACAATACATAATAGATAAGTCTATAAACAATCGGTTTTTTGTCATTTATAAGCTCCTCTAAATTCAAAATTATTGAATAATGATATTCAACACGAATAGCCTCATCAATCAAATACTGATCCTTAATCACATAGAAATAAGGTTTGTGTTCAAGCCACTCATCGATTGCTAAAATGGCATTTGTATACCCAGTCAGAGCTGAGAAATCTTTTATTTCAATGGCATCCATAGGCTTATCCTTTTTTCTTAAGCCTAGCATAGAGTGAATATTTAGATATAGTTTAAAATTCAATCTTAATCGTCATTTTTATTGATGTTAGAAGGCTTTGTTGCACAAAGCTATTCTTGAAGGCTTCTTCAGCAATATAATTTCTAGTTGAAGAAGCCTGTGACTAAAACCTACCGTACAACTAATGTTTGAATTGGACAGCACCAGATTACTCCACCCTCTGTAGACGACAAAAGCATATTGATATTCCGAGCCGACAAATCTTTTTAGATCGAGATGCGCATGCAGTCATTACTACTAGGAAGCATGCAAAGCTTTGGAAAGATAAGAAATTGAGATATTTAGAGAGAGGAATGAATTATTAAAAACAGTCAAAAGGCTAGGTAGGTCACTTTGGAAAAAATGGTCCGGTTATCATCATCGAAGTTTAGTGGAAACCAAAATGCATTGCATCAAATTATTAGGTGATAAATTCACAGCAAGGAGTTTTCCTAGTCAGATGAATTAGATTCATGCACATGTATAAATTTTTAATAAATTCAAACAATTAGATCACCCTCATATCCAAGTTATCACTTGAATTTAGCTCAATTAGGGTAGCATTGTCTTTCAAACCTTTGTGCAACAAAGCCAATATAAATTATAAAGTTGCAGTAATTCTAGAGTTATTTTTTTATATGTGAGAAAAACAGCTATAATTCCGAGCAAAATGCTTGGTTGAATCTTAGTAATTATATTTTTAAAATAATTCCTTATTTTTTATATGCCTTTTGCATCATGATTACTGAATTACTCTCTCCTGCTGGTTCACTTAAAAATATGCGTTATGCGTTTGCTTATGGAGCAGATGCAGTTTATGCAGGACAACCACGTTACAGTCTCCGTGTTCGTAATAATGAGTTTAATCATGAAAATTTAAAAATCGGAATTGATGAAGCACATGCATTAGGCAAAAAATTCTATGTTGTTGCTAATATTCAGCCACATAACAGCAAACTTAAAAATTTTATTCGTGACATCGAGCCAATTATTGCGATGCAACCTGATGCATTAATTATGTCGGATCCAGGCTTAATTATGATGGTTCGCGAACATTTCCCTGACATGCCTATCCACCTTTCGGTACAAGCCAATGCGATTAATTGGGCAACTGTAAAATTCTGGAAAAACTATGGTTTAAGCAGAGTCATTCTTTCTCGTGAACTCGCATTAGAAGAAATTGAAGAAATACAGAAAAATGTACCAGAAATTGAACTTGAGGTTTTTGTACATGGTGCGCTATGCATGGCCTATTCAGGACGATGTTTACTCTCAGGTTATATGAATAAACGAGATGCAAATCAAGGCGCATGTACCAATGCTTGTCGTTGGGAATATAAAATTCATAAAGCACAAGAAGATGCCAATGGTGACGTAATTCCTGTTCAGCAGATAGAATCATCCAAACAATGTTGTTCCAATAAAGTTGAAGATAATCTGGTTCAAAGTGTTTTAGTACAACGTAATGATGAAGAAATGTTTGCGGCTGAAGAAGATGAACATGGTACTTATTTCATGAACTCGAAAGACTTACGTGCCATTCAACATGTTGATCGTTTGACTCATATGGGAATTGCTTCACTTAAAATTGAAGGACGAACAAAATCCTATTTTTACTGTGCTCGAACAGCTCAAATTTATCGTAAAGCAATTGATGATGCGCTATCAGGTCAACCATTTGACTCAAGTTTAATGGATCTACTTGAAGGTTTGGCAAATCGTGGTTACACAGAAGGATTTTTACGTCGCCATGTGCATAGCGATTACCAAAATTATGAGGATGGTTCATCACATTTCGACTATCAACAGTTTTGTGGTGAGGTAATTGAACGCAACGGAGATTATGTTCGAGTCGAAGTTAAAAATCGGTTTTTAGTTGGCGACACTCTTGAACTCATGACTCCCAAAGGTAATCTTGTCTTCACTTTAACTGAAATGCGTGATTTAAAAGGTCATCCAATCGACAATGCAAAAGGTTCTGGACATATTGTGGAAATCCCACTTTCAGCAGATATCGATATTGCTTATGCCTTATTAATCCGTCATCTTCCACACGTCAAAACGCAGTTAAAAACTGATGCACTTGCATATTCGGCAGATTAAATATGGCGCTATTCATTACCACAGCATGTATCAACTGTGATATGTGCTTGCCAGAATGCCCGAATCAAGCGATTTATGAAGGTGCAAAAATCTACGAAATTGACCCACAACGTTGCACTGAATGTGTCGGCTTCTACGAATCACCCACATGTATTGCAGTTTGCCCTATTGATTGTATTAAACCCGATCCTTTACACATAGAGAGCAAGGATCAACTGCAAATTAAATTTAATAGCTTAAATTTATTAGGTAATTAGAGACTTACACAATATAAGTGAATCACTCAATCGCATATCAATCATCGATTATCATCTCTAAAAAGAAAGCAATATTTACGGACTTAGGCAAAACACTGGCACCAAACTTGCTTTTTAGTATTACGTTTTTAACAATTAGAGAAATTCGCTCGGCTTGTTGATTATCATAAGGCTTTTGAAACGGTCGCACCTCATGTTTGAATTCGCCCTCAAGATACACAAATCATCTTTACTCGTACTGGAACACATGCTGAATTATTCAAGTAACATCAATACAAAAAGATTCAACCGAAAAATTGAATTCTTTTAGCTAGCTCCAATAAATCATCACCATAAAAAAACACCCCAAACCAAAGTTTGAGGTGTGTTTAGAATTTTATTTAGCGAAACAAATTACGCAGCATAAACTGGGAATTTAGCGCACACTGCTTCAACTTTCGCTTTCACATCAGCAATCACTTGTTCATTACCTTTACTGTCGATAATGTCGGCGATCCAACCTGCAAGGTCACGAACTTCATCTTCACCAAAACCACGAGTGGTTACAGCTGGCGTACCAATACGAATACCAGAAGTCACGAATGGAGAACGTGGGTCATTTGGAACAGCATTTTTATTTACTGTGATATGAGCAGCGCCTAACCATGCATCAGCATCTTTACCCGTTACATCTTCTTGTTTAATTAAAGATAATAAGAATAAATGGTTATCCGTACCACCAGATACAACATCATAACCACGAGCGATGAATACTTCAGCCATTGCTTGAGCATTCTTAACAACTTGCTGTTGGTAAGTTTTATATTCAGGTGCCATAGCTTCTTTAAAACAGATTGCTTTAGCAGCAATTGCGTGCATTAAAGGACCACCTTGGTTGCCTGGGAATACAGCTGATTGAAGTTTCTTCTCGATTTCTTCGTTTGCTTTTGCAAGAATTAAACCAGAACGTGGACCACGAAGTGTTTTATGTGTAGTCGTTGTCGTTACATCAGCAATTTGAACTGGGTTTGGATAAACACCAGCAGCAACTAAACCAGCAACATGCGCCATATCAACAAAAAGGTAAGCACCAACTTTATCCGCGATATCACGGAAACGCTGCCAATCTACAACACGGCTATAAGCAGAGAAACCAGCTACGATCATACGTGGCTTATGTTCTAAAGCTAAACGCTCAACTTCTTCATAATCGATTTCACCTGTTTCAGGGTTTAAACCGTACTGGATCGCATTATAAGTTTTACCAGAGAAGCTAACTTTAGCACCGTGAGTTAAGTGACCACCGTGAGCCAAGCTCATACCTAATACTGTATCACCAGGATTAAGAAGCGCTAAGTAAACTGCTGAGTTTGCTTGTGAGCCTGCATGTGGTTGTACGTTTGCATAATCTGCTCCAAACAACTCTTTCGCACGGTCAATTGCAAGTTGCTCAATAACGTCAACATATTCACAACCGCCATAATAGCGTTTGCCCGGATAGCCTTCTGCATATTTGTTAGTAAGTTTCGAGCCTTGAGCTTCCATTACAGCTTTAGAGCAATAGTTTTCAGAAGCAATTAACTCGATGTGAGCTTCTTGGCGGTCGCCTTCCGAAGCAATCGCTTGAGCTAATTCTGGATCAAATTCAGCAATAGAGATATTGGCAAACATTAGCGGAGGGTCCTATAAATTAGGGCTTTTAAGCCGTGCTAAAGATTGGTGCGAATTATAGCATGAAGTTTACTGTTACAGAGCTTGATATTTATTTAATTATTCGTGAATTTGACTGAATTTAGCTGTTAAGCTATCGATAAAAATTCACAAGAGCTAAATATGTTTTCTTTCTTAAAATTTTGGCATAAAAAAAACAATACTTTTCAAGAAGATTTACAAAAAAATGATTCACCTGATTTAGCTCTTGAAGTTCCAGAAGACTGGAACTTTTATATGTGCCAAATAGATGAAGTTCCTGCAAGTTACTTTCTAAATCTAGCTCTGGCTAAAATTGCCCCTATAACCAATAGATCAACCCTACTTTGGGTTGAAATAAAGATGAACTGCTCAAGAGAGGATGGATTATCTTCAAGTGAAGAATTTGAACATCTCGCTCAAATAGAAGATCAAATTATTCCTGCTCTTACAAGCGAACTTGCTATCTTGTATGTTGGTCGTTTAACACATAATCATTTAAGAGATTTATATTTTTATTGTGAAGATGGAACAAATCCAGAACATATCATTAATGAGGTAATGCAGTTTTATCCAGAATATCGTTATAGGTTTGGTCAGAAACTTGATTCAAATTGGTCAACATATTTCAATTATATGTATCCAAGTAAAGAAATTATGCAAACCATTTCGAATCGATCTGTAATTGAAAATCTTCAAAATCATGGAGATAATCTTGAAGTTGCTCGAGCTATAGATCATTGGATATATTTTAAAAATGAAGTGGATTTGCATAAATTTGTGGAAATAATATTATCGTGGGATTTTCAAATAAATCAAAGAAACAAAATAGAGGAATATGATGGTTTTCCATACCAATTACAAATTTCTAAAACTGAATTTGTTGATCAGCAATCAATAGATCACTGTACATTACAGCTTTCGCAATTAGCGAATCAGTTAAATGGTGAATATGACGGTTGGGAAACCGTGGTCATTAAAAAATAGACAGAAAAGCCCAATCCTCAACACACAGAATTGGGCTTTTATAAAACTTAAATTCTTAATTACTAGCAGGCATTACTGATTTGACATCATTCACAATATTTTCAATATTAAGCACATATGCCGTTCCATGATCCCATTCAGGATTTGTTACATATCGAATAGTAGATCCCTTATTAGCTGCATCAAATACTAAAGCATCCGTTGCTTCTTTTGGTACAGTTGTATCTTTTGCTCCCTGATAAATAACAACAGGTTGATTAAGCTTGACTTGTGCAGGTTGAGAATCTTTTTCTAAAAACTCTTTCACCAAAGGTAAAGCCATAAAGTTTGTTTGGGTACGTGGGTAATTTTTCAAATCAACATTTGTTTTTAAATAATTTTGCATCCCGCTAACAAACTCATTGCCTAACGCACCTGAGCAGTTTGACTCAGCTTTACTCGCAATTAAGTCAGTTGGTGATTTAAATACATTTGAATAACTGAATGTTAAATTATTATTTCTTAGACCTGCAGTAATCAATGCAGTAAAAGTATCAAGTTGTGCATAAACTGGAATTTGAAAGTTTACAGGCGCATCTTTTACAGATAGCTCTCCATTTGTTAAAATTGCACCAAGATTAGATGCGGGTGCTACAGCAATCGTTCCTTTATAGTCTAATTTTGCGCGGCTCGCATATTGAGCTGCTCCTAATGCGGCTTGCCCACCTTGTGAATGCCCGACCGTCATCCATTGACGTGATGTCATTTTTCCTTGACTAGATAAATATGATCTGGCTGCTACTACAGCATCTGTAATAGAATATGCCTCACTTTTTACATTTAAAAATGGATGAAGTTCATGCCCACTCGGTTCACCAAGCCCTTCATAATCAGGTGCAACGACAATGTAACCTGCTGCCAAAAATTTACTAATCATTGCATAAACATATTCATTAGTCACATTAAGCCTCGGCGCGCATATATCAGCCACACCGGTTGTTCCATGCGCCCAAGCGACAATTTTCCAACCATCCGCTGGCATCGTCCCTTTCGGAACAAAAACTAAACTTGTTGCCGTCGTTTCTTGACCATTTTGACCTAACATTTTATAAGTCATAACAGAGCTTTCTGACGCTACAAGACTAAAATCACTTTTTGTATATACTGTTGGCATGCCAACAACAGGGTCTTTGATATTATTTTCAGGAATCTCAGGTTTAGGTACAAAAACTGTCGATTCATTATCGTCGCCACCACAAGCTGTCAAAAACAAAGTCGTGCTCAGCATTGCAACCGTTAATAGTTTAATTTTCATTTAGTTTTTCCTTAACTATCTTCTTTTTTGATTTTGTCCTTAGATGTTATTTTTCTAAGGCAACTACGTCCATAACAATTACGCCTATTACAAAATTGTTTCAAGTATTTTTTATATCCTTTTATATTTGCTTTTTATTTGCGCAATACACTACTAATTTATTTAAAATCCAATCAATCTAAGCATGATTAAGCACAGCTCATCCTAAATTTCTTGTAAGATAAAAAGTCTGAGAGACTATCCCACCTAATTAGGTTCAACTTTATGCAAGCCATTATTTTAGATACGGAAACACATACATTAAATGGTTTGCCTATAGAAATTGCTTACGCGCCAATTGAAATTGAGCATGGAAAGCTGAGCTTAGATAAGAAAAAGATTTTTGATCAGCTGTATCAAGTTGGTCAACCTATCTCTTATGCCGCGATGGCGGTGCATCACATATTAGAATCAGACCTAGCTGATCAACCTTTTTACAGTGAGTTTCAACTGCCTGAACAAACCCAATATATTATCGGTCATAACGTTGATTACGATATTACAGCTATTGCAAAGTGCGGCGTAGATACATCAAAAATTAAACCAATTTGCACTTTAGCACTTGCACGTCGTGTTTGGGAAAATGCGGAAGCACATAATATTTCAGCCTTAATTTATCTGATCTCCAAGGGGAGTGATAAAGCTAGAGAAATGCTCAAAGGTGCTCATAGAGCTGATGCTGACATTATTTTAACAGCTAATATTTTGATGCATATCATTCATCAATTAAACATTGAAAATATTGAACAGCTTTATATAGCTTCAGAAGAAGCTCGTATTCCGAAGAATATTACTTTTGGTAAACACAAAGGTACTGCGATTCAAGATCTTCCAGCGGATTATATCCAATGGCTTTTACGCCAAGACGATCTTGATCTCTATTTACGTAAGGCATTGGAAACAAAATTAGTTAGATAAGCCCTCTTAGAAAATTTTTTTAAATTATTTTCCAGTCATTCCAATCAAGACAATGATATTTAATAAATTGTTAATATTATTGTCATTTTTTAACCTTATCTTAATCCTCATGCTAGATCTTGGGCTTGTGGGGATTAAGAAATGTCTAATTTTTTCAAAACGGAACTCGGGCAAAATGCCCTGCAACAACGTGATAGTGCTTTAACTCCACGGCAGCGTCGTTTATTGCTTTTGATTGATCATGAAAATTTTCAAGAACTTGATCATGGATATAAAGAAAGAATAGCACCTACGGAATTAGTTCAACAACTGATTGATATGGGCTTATTAGCACATCAACAACCCGAATCCATACATATTGAAGAAGAAGTCACATCAGAAGAGAATGATACTTCTACGATAATCTCACGCATTCAACCAGATCAAAATAAAAACATATCTAATCCAGCAGAAAATCTTGAAGCAGAAATTATTACCTTAGAAAAACTTCCTTTTATTGAAATCCAACAAGTTATGATTCAAACCTTAACAACTTATTGTGGTTTAATGGCGCGGCCATTAATACAAAAAATACAGATGATCAAAAACCTACAGCAATTAAAAGCTTGCCAAATGCAATGGATTACTTTTCTACAAGAATCAAGAATTCCTCCAACACAATTGAATCAAACGTTGAAGTTGATTAATTATTCGGTACAGCATTTGCAAACATGATTTAAATATTTTGGCAATTAAGCTTCAAAATCGTTGTTTTAATAAACAATAGATCATATTGCTTACGTCTTTATATTTACCTCTATGTATTTTTTGCCTATGATGTGCCACACATGTATGCGCTCATAGCTCAACTGGATAGAGTACAGGTCTCCGAAGCCTGTGGCGTGGGTTCGAGTCCCGCTGAGCGCACCAAATTCGTTTTTCAATTCATATCAAAAGCATTGCACAATAAGAACTCTTAATTTAAGTTTATTATCATAACTTCCCATGCTTTCCCAACTATTACCGTAATTGATGCGGTAAAGATTGCGGTAAACCTTAAATTACTCAAAAAAGTTACCGTAAAGATGCCAAAACAAATCGTTGGCTTTTCTCTATTATTAATTAGCTGTATTTATTTAATTACTTTTTTAATAAAAATTCTTCTTTTCAAAATCAATTTATCGTTAAGTCTTAAGCTAACAACAAAAGTCTTAAAAGCTACGCTCTATTGCTTACGATTATTTTGATAATCGCACCTATAGTTGATGCGATAATTAAAACTCTAAGATTTTGATAATAAATAAAAAATTTAATATTTGACAATTTAAAAGTAGATCATTTTACAAAATTATCGAATTAATCGTTCTATTTCTAAAACGCCAGAAACCTATTTTTCTACTTGGTTTATTTTTTCATATCACTCAAAATAGTCGTTCTATTTAACAACGTGAGACGTTCATGACTGATGCTTTGGTGTTGAGCGATTTGTCCAAAACTTATCGTAATGGTTTTCAGGCGTTAAAAGGTATTGATTTGACCGTACCTGAAGGTGAATTTTATGCATTATTAGGTCCTAATGGTGCGGGTAAATCTACAACGATTAGTATCATTAGCTCTTTAACCAAAAAAACATCGGGTACAGTGGAAATCTTTGGGCATAACTTAGATACCCATCCATCCCATGCGAAACAATGTCTTGGTGTTGTTCCTCAAGAGTTTAACTTCGGTCAATTCGAAAAAACTTTCGATATTTTAGTGACACAAGCAGGTTATTACGGAATTCCCAAAAAACTTGCTGAACAACGTGCTGAATATTATTTAGAAAAACTCGGTTTATGGGAAAAACGTAATATTCAATCACGTATGCTTTCAGGTGGTATGAAGCGTCGTTTAATGATTGCACGTGCCATGATGCATGAACCTAAGTTGCTTATATTAGATGAACCAACTGCGGGTGTGGATATTGAGTTACGTCGTTCAATGTGGGATTTTCTCACTGAAATGAATGAAAAAGGCACATCAATTATTTTAACGACACATTATTTAGAAGAAGCTGAGATGCTTTGTCGTCGCATCGCAATTATTGATCGTGGTGTGATTAAAGAAGATACCACCATGAAAGGCTTTCTTAATCAACTCAATGAAGAATCATTCATCTGTGACCTCGCTGAACCTATTGAAAATTTACAACTGGATATCATCGGCTTCAAATTTAATTTAATTGATCCAATGACATTAGAAGTCACTATGGATAAAGCCCATAGCATGAATGATTTGTTTTTACTATTACAATCACAAAATATTCAAGTCAGCAGTATGCGCAATAAATCCAATCGTTTGGAAGAATTATTCGTGAAAATGGTCGAGAAGAATCTTGCTGGAGCGAATCAGTGAACTTTAATCAATTAAAAACAGCACTTTGGACTTTGGTTGTTAAAGAAATTCGCCGTTTCATGCGGATATGGCCACAAACTTTATTACCACCAGCAATCACAATGAGCCTATATTTTGTGATTTTTGGCAACTTAGTTGGCTCTCGTATTGGCGAAATGGGCGGCTTTAGCTATATGCAATTTATTGTGCCAGGCTTAATTATGATGGCGGTGATCACGAATAGCTACGCCAACGTTTCTTCAAGCTTCTTTAGTGCCAAATTTCAAAAAAGTATTGAAGAACTGATCATGAGCCCTGTGCCCTTACACCTGATTCTTTGGGGCTATGTGATTGGTGGCGTATGTCGTGGTGTGTTGGTCGGTTTGATTGTGACCATCATGAGTTTATTCTTTACTCACTTAGAAATTTATAATCTATTCGTGACTATATATACTGTCATTATTACTTCACTATTATTCTCGCTTGGCGGTTTCATCAATGCGGTTTATGCGAAGTCATTTGATGATATCTCTATTATCCCGACTTTTGTATTGACTCCACTTACCTATTTAGGTGGTGTCTTTTATGCAATTAGTGCGCTTAGCCCATTTTGGCAAAATTTATCTTTAGTCAATCCAATTGTATATATGGTCAATGCTTTCCGTTTTGGCATTTTAGGGCACAGTGACGTCAATGTAACGTTCTCACTAAGTATCGTTACCCTATGCTGTGTTGCGCTCTATGCAGTTGCTTATCGTTTATTAGCTCGTGGTTCAGGAATGCGTGAATGAGTGTTGAACATTCTTTATTGGGTAAAGACACCCAATACCCTACTCAATATCAGCCAGAAGTTTTATTTCCAATTGCTCGCGCTGATTCCCGTCAACAATATGCACATATTGAGGGCATTGCTCAGGGTAAGGACTGGTGGCATGTCTTTGAAATTTCATGGCTGAATCATCTTGGTTTACCACAAGTGGCGATTGGTCGTTTAACCTTACCCGCCAACTCCCCCAACTTAATTGAATCAAAGTCACTTAAACTTTATTTCAATAGCATGAACTTTACGCAGTTTGAGTCTCAACAAGCTTTTGTCGAAACGGTTGAACGTGACTTATCCAATGCGGCGGGTGGAAAAGTTGAACTAGAATTATTCCAAGTTGATGATTTAGAAATTTCTAAACCGCAAGGGATTTGTATTGATGATCTCATCCCTGAGCGTCTATCTGAGCATCCAGATTCAACTCTATTAAGGTTAGATCCTGCGACCCAAGAAAGTGTTGAAATTGAACTTTACTCTCATCTTTTAAGAAGTAATTGTCCAGTCACAGGACAACCAGATTGGGGTACGATTTTTATTCGTTTTCAAGGTAAAAAACCTTGTTATCGCAGCATATTAGCCTATATTATCTCGTACCGTCAGCATAATGGTTTCCATGAGCAATGTGTCGAGCAAATATTTGCTGATATTTGGCAATTGCTTAAACCTGAAAAGTTGATGGTCTATGCAACCTATACACGCCGTGGAGGCTTGGATATTAACCCATGCCGTGTATCAGACTTGTCATGGATGCCCGAGCCAATTCGCTTGGCGAGACAATAAAACGAATAAATTTGATATAGAGGAAATGTTTCAATGACCAGTTATTTCGGTATTCTTCCATCAGCAGGTTTGAGTCAGGATATTCAACTTGCACAGGCTAGCCGTGACAGTAAAGAACCACAATACCCTTTACGTGACAAAATCTCTTTACAATTGACGGATGAATTACTGGACAACATGCTGATTAAGCTGGTTCAACAATTTCCGCCAAGTGATAAGCGTGACACTACCGAGAAGCTTGCAATCAAAATCCGTGGCATTGTTGAGACTTTACTTAAACAGTTATTAGGCAAGGCACCAAACGAGCAGGTTCTTGAATCGTTGTCGTTTATGGAAAAAAGCCTGTTTACTGACAATGAGGGTCAACAACGTCTTGGTACGGTTCTGCCTGATACGCTGGTCGCTGACATGAAGAAAAGCTTTGCAAAAGTCGCTGCTGGAAATGGCAAGGCACAACGTGATGCATTAACCCAGCAATTTAAAACTTTTGCTGATGCATTGATTCACCACTTCATGACCGAATTTAACAAAACGCTGGGTCTGGGCATGATGAAACGTGGTGTTGCGAGCGTTGCAACCAGTGGTGTCGAAACAGCCGTTCATATTGTGATCAACAAGCTCATCCCAGGTTTAAGCCAAGGTGAACTTGAAGTATTTGCAAAACATTTTGATCAGTTATTGGTTCAAAAGTAATTCGCCAAATGATGCAAAAGCGATGGTCATGGAACCATCGCTTTTTATTAGGTGTATGCAATATAATATTTAATATATAACATTGATTTATAATAATTATTTAATATAATTCATAGATAACAGATGATCATTCCAATTATAAACTGGATACTTATAGATCTCACATTTTCTAAATTTGCACGCTCTAAATCCGCATTTATGTTAGCATTCGCGAAGCCTTGATTTACCTGATTTAGAATCACATGTCCCCAAGCTCACAATACAAATTTTTACGTCAAGCACCTCGTGATGGCTTAAGTACAGCTGCACAGCCCTCTCGTTGGCAACAATTGCATATCGATCCTTGGCTTTGTTCTTTTTTGGTTTTAAATGCCTTACTTGGACTCACAGTATTATATAGTGCTTCTGCGCAAGATGTCGGACTAGTCAGTAAGCAAGCAATGAGCTTTGGGATTGGCTTTATTGTTATGTTTAGTTTGGCTCAAATCCCCCCAAAGGTATATCAGGCATTTTCACCTTATTTTTATGTGTTTGGTGTACTTTCCTTAGTGGCAGTCGTCATTTTTGGCGAAGTTCGTATGGGAGCACAACGTTGGATTGATATCCCTGGCTTCGGCAGTGTGCAACCCAGTGAATTTATGAAGATTGGTATGCCAATGATGATTGCTTGGTTTCTATCACGAAAAGCATTACCTCCGAGCCTTTCACAAGTTGTACTGTCATTGATGTTGATTGTCGTACCTTTTCTACTTATTGCAGAACAGCCTGACTTAGGTACATCACTACTGGTTCTGGCCAGTGGTATTTTCGTACTATTTTTAAGTGGTTTATCTTGGCGACTCATCGCTGCAGCAGCAGGTCTAGCCGCAATTATTATTCCAATTGCTTGGGAATTTTTACTACATGATTATCAACGTCAGCGTGTTCTTACATTATTAGATCCTGAGGCAGATGCTCTTGGCACAGGTTGGAACATTATTCAGTCTAAAACTGCGATTGGCTCAGGAGGATTCTCAGGTAAAGGGTTCTTAGAAGGCACCCAATCTCATCTACATTTCTTACCTGAAGGCCATACCGACTTTATTATTGCCGCTTATTCTGAAGAATTTGGCTTAATTGGCGTGACACTGCTTATTATTCTTTATTGTGCAATTATCTTTAGAACATTCCAAATTGGATTGCAGAGCTTCCATAACTATGGTCGCTTGGTCGCAGGCGCATTTGGTTTGTCATTTTTTGTTTATGTATTTGTAAATGCAGGTATGGTCAGTGGTATTTTACCCGTAGTTGGTGTGCCTTTACCCTTCATGAGTTATGGTGGGACGGCAATTATTACCCTGATGTCTACTTTTGGACTAGTTATGTCTATTCATACACATCGATAATGAGGAATTTTATAAACATATGTTTCTTCCTAATTTAAATAAAACTTTTAAATTGCTTGGTTTGAGTGCCAGTTTATTTGTCAGCAGTAATTGGGCTCAAGCAAATGAATTTTATACACATCCGAATTACTTTGCTTTTAAGCAGAAAGCAATGTCAACTTATAATTTAACGAGTGAACAAATTGATGCAGCCATGAGTGGCGCTAAGGATTTGCCTAATATTCTCAATATCATGACTCGCCCAGGCGAAAGTAAACCTTGGTATGAATATCGTTCAATGTTTCTTGTTGATGGCACTATTCAACGCGGGGCAAACTTTAAAAATCAATATCAAGATGCGTTGAATCGTGCTGAACAGCAGTTTGGCGTACCTAAAACAGTCATTCTGGGCATTTTAGGTGTAGAAACAGGTTATGGTGCGAATAAGGGCTCTTTCGTCACTAGAGATGCGCTTGCAACACTCGCTTTCGGTTATCCTCGTCGAGCAGACTATTTTAGTGATGAATTAGCCGCCTTGATCGCTTGGACGTACAAAGAAGGTTATCCAACAAATAGTATCGTTGGTTCATATGCAGGTGCTATTGGTTATCCGCAATTCATGCCAAGCAATATTCAAAAGTTGGGCGTAGATTATGATGGAAATGGTCACATTGATTTAAGAAATTCAGCAACAGATGCTATTGGCTCTATTGCTAACTATTTAGCTCAACATGGTTGGCAGCGCGATCGACCAATTGGGTTTCCAGCCCGTTACTTAGGCAACAACCCAGATAGTATTATTTCCAAGGATTTAACCCAACCTATTCCCTATGGAGAATTGAAAAGACTAGGGGTTTCCCCTGTTGACCCTTTGGTAAAAATTGATGATTTAGACTTAGTCAATGTCATTCAATTACAAGACCAATTTGGTCCAATTTACTACATTACTTATCCAAATTTCCAAGTGATTACGACTTATAATAAAAGTCGTATGTATGCAACAGCAGTATGGTTATTAGGCAACGAAGTAGCTAGTCGATAGACTAGCTTTTTTATAACATTCTGAAAAGTCAATAAAAAAATTAAGCAAAAAGATCACATATTCAGCAAAAAATATATTTTGTTACAATATTGATTATTTATTAACCATAAACTGTAAGTTTTTACCCTTTTTGTAACTATTTATCGTTAAAGACTAGACACACTTCGTAAGCGATGAATATTATCCACTCAAGTAAAGTAATTGCAAAAGTGAATAATTAGACATGTGCACTATGTTTCAAAGTTGTTTTTTGAAATAGAAAAGCATGTTCTCTAGGAGTTTATACAATGCAGTTTTCGCTAAAATATATTCTAGCGCTGACGGCAGGCTTAAGTTTAAGCCCGTTACATGCGGAAATGGTACAATCGACATCAATGAATAATGATGTGGATGGTTCTAATTTAGCTGCCCGCGTACTAAGCAAAGATTCTCAAAATTTTAATTCGCGTTTTTCAAACGTTAATAGTCTTTCAATCACTGAGCGTTCAGGTGACCAAATCCGTCGCCAAACGATTGCTGCAAAAATCGATATTCCTGAAGACGAGCCTTCAGTGATTGAAAAACTGAATACTGTTGCTTCGAACACAGTTCGTAAATTCAGCCAAAGTGGCGTTGCATCTTGGTATGGACGTCAGTTTCATGGTCGTAAAACAGCAAGCGGTGAAACATTCGATATGAATGGATTAACTGCAGCTCACCGTAGCCTTCCTTTAAACTGTTATATCCGTGTAACAAATAAAGACAACGGCAAGAGTGTTGTAGTAAAAGTAAATGATCGTGGTCCATTCCATGGTAACCGAGTACTAGATTTATCTTATGGTGCTGCAAAGCAACTTGGTATGTCTGGTTCTGGTACTAGTAATGTGAGCATCGAACGAGTTGATGGGCCAAGTTCTTAATAATTTAGTTTTACACTCTCCAAAAAAAGCCACCTAGTGTGGCTTTTTTTATTATGAGACTAAAGAATTTAGAAATTACAGTTATTCTTTGGAGCAACATCATATCCGCGAATGATTTTGACCCTTTTTATTTAATTCGTTATATTGAGCAAATAAAAATGAATAGAGTAAAGGAATTAACATGAAGTCAATTGATACGTGGTTTGATGAGTATAGTGACAGCCATCAAAATCAAACCAATAAAAAAATTCATTGGGTTTGTGTCCCAGCTATTCTTTTTTCAATTATTGGTATTTTGGCTCATTTTAGCACCCTACTCACCGCTTTGCTTCTTGTACTCACTTTAGTATTTTATGCTCGCTTAGATATTGTTTTGGCTGTTGCAATGGCTGCACTGTTAGCCGTTATGGCATGGCTCATTATTATTTTACCTGTAGGCGTAGGATTCTATATTGGTGTCTTTGTGATAGCTTGGATTGGCCAATTTTATGGTCACAAAGTTGAAGGGAAAAAGCCTTCTTTCTTTAAAGACTTACAATTCCTCCTCATTGGCCCTGTATGGTGCATGGACGCTTATTTAGCTAAAGTCCTACCCAAATGGAAATCTCGTCAGAAATTAGCGCTTACAAGCTGATTGAGAACATACAAATAGAATGAGTGATAAAGGGAAAATATCATTGATATATTTTCCCTTTATATTTTAACCATCCGTCAATGTGTTTTCTTTGTGGATCTTGATGGGTCCAATGAATCACACCGCCTTTTGGGTTATATTCATATTCACCAAATAAGCTGCAAGCAATAAAATGATTACTACAAGAATTAGATTATTTATTTTAGTTTTCATCGCAAATTTCCTGACTAAATCCAGATAACAAAATGCCAATCAAGTTGATTGGCATTTTTGTTGCTTATCGAACTAAATCCATC
>JACCEA010444436.1_pt1 | contig 30461 bp, 20 predicted proteins | sample 7449851 | NCBI WGS metagenome assembly JACCEA01 (sample SAMN15323453, study PRJNA562643) | freshwater metagenome | isolation source: river surface water | place: USA:Blue River Watershed | collected 2017-08-18
CCACCCATTCCACCCATTCCACCCATTCCACCCATTCCACCCATTCCACCCATTCCACCCATTCCACCCATTCCACCCATTCCACCCATTCCACCCATTCCACCCCATACGGTTGCGGGTAACAGAGTCTGTCTGGGTTGCTTGAATGGATTGAACGGACTCTGATCGGGAAACCCAATCGCTCCACCTTGAATCGCCGAAGGGACGCGCCTGGCTGCCATCGGCGCCAGAGGAGACGGCAAGTTTACAGCGGCATTCATAGCACCCCACACGCCTCCTGCACCTGACCCACCGGGTATAGGAGAATCTAATAAACCCACGATCGGGTAAAGGCCGAATGAATCTGCTGCTGCACCCGCTCCTGCACCTGCACCCGCTCCTGCACCCGCTCCTGCACCTGCACCCGCTCCTGCACCTGCACCCGTTACACCGAATCGAGTGGGTAGCTGGTCCCATATTTCTTTCTTTAAATCTCCAGAATGGAAATAATTCGGTTGGTCTTCTTCTTCCATGTTGCTGCTTCTTTTTATAATATCGCGATTGTACATTTTTTTGTGCTCCCGTATCACCTTTTTTAAATGACGAGTAAAGATCCGCAATTCCCGCATGCAGACGTGCCGTACGCCAGGTCGCGGTACAAGACACATCCCGTACAAGTGCGTGCGTTGCAACGTGTACAACGTTTCCAGTGCAAAACGCGCTCTGTACAGAATAGACATACAAACGCTCCTTGCATCCTCCACAGTTGGTCCATCGTCTTCACTCGCGCGTCGTTGATGGAAATAGTCAACCCCTCCGCACGGAATGCCTCGACAATCGATACGTCCGAAACCACCTCAATCGATCCAGTAGCGATCGCACGAGCATGTGCATGTGCACAAAACGCGTAACGGAGCATCAGGTCTCTCGCGGACGCCTTGCCTGCATCCATGTCCAAACGGTTTGGCGTCCGTGGACTGTTCTCGACCGCATCCACCACTTCGATCAAGCTCGAGTCGTCCAATGGAGAGTGTTCAGGATGGAAAAATAAACGAAGGTCCAGTTCCGTTTGATACGCCTTGTTGAAAAATGCAAGAAGGAACGTGCGGAGAGCTTTCGGAAGTTCTTCCGTACCTATTCCAAACATGTCGGTAACTTTCGTACAACTCTCCACTGCGTGCTTCCTCGGTGGGAGGTGTTCGGATAAACCAAGACGGATAAAGTCTTCGTCCGAACATAAGGATGACACTCGTCCGGTTCGGACGGATCGTCGCATGTTTCTTTTTTCAGTCGAAGGAATGAATGAACCTGATCGAAAAAAAGTTTCAAAATCCGGACGGCCTGTGTAGATTACGGACGGTCCTCGTTTGCTTTTTGTAAAAAACGAAACCTGACCATTCGAGTTCGAGCAATTGATTATATCAAACAAAGTAGTAGGATGGTGCCTGCTGCTGATCTCAAGAACACAAAAGAGATACGCACAAGTCGCGTCCGTCAACTCAGGTTCTCTGTGTTGACAGACGATGTGCTGAAGAAGATGAGTGTGACTCGTCGAGCTATGCTTTTCGAGCCGCATCAACAGCTTCTTCCGGAGGGCCTGACGGTTGAAGTGGCGTCCGCGCAGAAGACGTACGGGAGCGTCGTGGATCCGCGCATGGGTTCGGATCATGTCGGACACACGTGCGAGACTTGTCACAAGAAGATGGACCCCGGTGATCACTTCGACTGTCCTGGTCATTTCGGCCACATCGAACTTGCTTGTCCGCAGATTTGGCCTCTCTTTTCCTCCGAGCTCACGCACGTGCTCGAAAATGTCTGTCCGTTTTGTTCGCGCCGTGTTGCGAAGATTCACATCCGTAAGGACAAGCACACGACGCGTTCGAGTGCGTGCGATGACGAAGACAATCTGTTCGAAGACGAACTCGACAATGAGGCCGACGCCGTCGAAGAAGACGCGATGGAAGATGAAGAGGAGGAAGAGGCAGGCGACGAGGAGGTCGTGGAAGATGAGGACGAGGAGGTCGTGGAAGATGAGGACGAGGAGGTCGTTGATATCGACTTTGAGGCGGACGAGGAAGAGGTCCTTGAAGACGAAGTCGATGAAGCGGTGGAAGATGAGGAAGTGGAAGAAGACGAGGATGTGGATGACGAGAATGGCCCGGATTCAGACGACGAGAAGGCCGTCACAAAAGCGCCTCAGCAGACGACAGCGGCTCCCGTGGTCGGATCGAAGCATTACAAGTGCAATTGCTTTTCCGCGCAGTCGAACGTTCGGTTCAAGTACTATGTTCGTAAGAACCCCGATAAGACCGCAAACGATTCAGGGCTTCACATTGAAGTGCGCGTCAGTGCAAAGCGGGTCACTGCCACTGGCCGAACTGGCAAGTCCGAGGTAACGGGCCGGTTTATCATGCCCAATCAGGTCATCACGCGGATTCTCTCGCACATCAATCCGGCGGACTGGAGATACATGTTCCACGAGAAGTACCGCGATTACCGTCACTCTGTGCCGGGTGGAACCAAGGCAGTGCCTCCGTATCGTCCCACGGATCTGATGATCCGCAACGTGCCGATTCTCCCCACGGTTGATCGTCCGAGCAAGGTGGTGGTCGACAGCAAAAAGCAGGCGGATCTCATTACGCGTCAATATAATCAGATCGTCGCACGGAATAACTGGCTCAAGCACCACCTGGACAAGGTTTCTTCATCCACACCGGGCGAGAAGCCCAGTCGGAAGAAGAAGGCAACCGAAGCGGCCCCCGAAAGCGACATTGACCCGACCGGGCGCACACTCGTTCAACATCTTACGGGGCTGTACGGGATCGATCCACACCTGACTGCATTCTGTCAGACGCTGTTGACGCTCGAAGGTGTGCCGGTCGGGCGCCTTCCGACCCGCACGAATCTCGACACGTTCCGTGGAGAACGTTCACTCGCGTCGGCTGTGGCTGCAGTGGTCGACAAGACCAACAAACCTGGTGTCACCTCGCGCAACCTCGCGCAGCGGTTCCAAGGCAAAGAAGGCCGTCTGCGCGGCAATCTCGCTGGTAAACGCGTGGATTTCTCGGCACGCACTGTCATCACGCCTGGTACAGACCTCGACCTCGACGAGATCGGGATTCCCTACTCCTTCGCGCGGAGTTTGACGGTGCCGGTGCTCGTGACCGATTTCAACGTCGAGCAGATGCGCGAGATGATGCGTAGAGGCGACGTGCGTCTCGTCGAGAACAAGAAGACGAGGATTTGGTGCGACGAGAAGATGAAGCCGGAGGTTCTGGAGAGGAACGCGCGCGAACTCAACGTCGGTGCGACGGTGCACCGTTACCTCCAGGACGGCGACATCGTGATCATGAACCGTCAACCCACGCTGCACAAACCGTCCATGCAGGGACACCGTGTCAAGATCCATAAGAAGCAACAGGACAATGTGCGATACGTGTTCGGTGGTGTGGTAAACAAACGACCCCCTGCGGACTCTTCCGAAGCCAAAGGTGCTCGGCGCGCGTGCATGAACGGATTCGAGTCTCGCGCGGACAACCTTACTCTCCAGTTGAACCTGAGCGTAACCCGTCCGTATAATGCCGACTTTGACGGTGACGAAATGAACCTGCACGTTCCACAGACGCTCAAGGCCCAGGCAGAGGTCCGAGAGCTCATGTCGGTGAACCAGCAACTCGGGAGTCGGTTCATCGGCATTGTACAGGATACCCTCATGGGTGCTTACCTCATGTCCTCTCCCGATGCGTTTCTTACGGAAGAGTTTGCGAGTTGGGTATGGATGTCTGCGTCCGGACGACGCCCCGACCTTCCACCTCTACCCCCGCCCGCCATCCTCAAACCCAAACGCATGTGGACGGGACGGCAACTGCTCAACCTGGTTTTCCACGAAGTCGGCTTGTCATTCAACCCCGACACGGACCTCTTCGGTACCAAGGAGCCTGATCTCGTGATGGTGAGAGGGGAGATCGTTGCCGGGCAGATACGAAAGCCGCATTTCGGCGAAGGTGGCTACGTCTTTTCGACCGTGTTCATCAACTATGGCTCGAAAAAGGCAGCGGGCGTCATCAATAACTTTCAAGCCATTGTCAACCCGTACGTGCTACGGCGCGGCATCTCGGTCGGTATCAAGGACTGCATTCCATCCGATGCCGTCCGGGACCGTTTGGAGGTGTGGAGGAGTTCGGTGTCCGAACGGGCCAGTGCGGTCGATCCGACGGACGAAGCGGCAGTGCAAGCGTTAACCCGACAGCTGAAATCCGAGGTGTCGACAAGCGTTATTGACGGTGCGAAGAACAACCGGATTCTCGAGATGGCTGTCGCGGGTTCGAAAGGCTCTCCCAACAACCTCGTGCAGATCCAAGGCGCGCTGTCGCAGCAGATTGTCATGGGACAACGTCCGTTCGGAGACGAGGTGCGCGTGTTCCCTACCGACCCATTCGAAACGTCCGAACACAACTTGATGTCGCGCGGGTTCGTGAAAAACTCATTGCTGGACGGATTGACTCCGACCGAGTACTTCTGCCACGCCGCCGGTGGTCGCGAGGGAATCATCGACACGGGCATCAAGACCGCCGAGGCCGGATACGCCACGCGTAAAATGGCGTGCGTCACAGAAGGATCCGTGCGCAACTATAAGGGCGGTATCGACAATCAAGCGATGCTCAAGAGCGTCCTTACCGCCCCGCTCTATGGCGACGGGATGGACGTCAGTATGATCCTCAAACACCAGATCGACGTGCACACGCGCTCCGATGAAGACCTGCGTGCCCTTGCCCGGGTCGTTCGGGACAAGTCCCTGGAGCTAAAACTGTTCGCGCGCCTCAAGCAGGACCGCGCAGCTGTGCAGACGGTGTGCCTGTCCCGTCAGGATCCCGGACTCGATTTTTGGCTGCCGGTCGACTTCCGACACATCGTCACCAATACGGACGCGCGACCGGGACCGCCGGTTGACAGTGCAACGCTCATGCAGAAACTCGTTCATCAGGAATTCGTCGTCTACCGTCCGAACACGACCGACGCCGCGCGCGACCTCAACTCGCGCGCGACCGAACTCTTCCGCATCTCTTTGCGCAACTTCATGCTGAAACTCCTCCTCAAGATGACGCCGTCCAAGCCCACGTTCGAATCCTGGATGGAACAGATCGTGGACCGCTTCAACCGTTCACAAGTCCAAGCAGGAGAGCCGGTCGGGCTCATCGCGACACAGAGTCTCATGCAAACGACCATGCAAGCAACCTTGAACACGTTCCATACGGCTGGTACGGGCGCGGGTGCGGCTGCCACGGGAGGACTCAAGTATTTCAATGCCCTCATCTCCGCCCAGTCGCCCAAGATCGCCACCACGTTCATCGCGCTCAAAGACCCGTCCTTTGAGTGGAGCGTGCTAGACGCTGTCGCTCCAGAAGTCAAAATGGCGAGCCTCGTCTCGCAAGTACAAGAGATCTCCGGATCCCTTCCGAACACGCGCGTGCGCCGTTTGCACCCCATCGACACCATCGCGATTGACTTCATACTACCTGCGGAAACGCTCTTCAAGAAGCGGGTGACCCTGATCCAGGTGTTTGAAGCGGTTGGGAAATTGGTCGGACATTGTTTCCTCGAGCTGGTCACCGGCGGACTGCGTATGTACGTACACAAGAGCATGTACACGCGCGCGGTCGTGAACGAAGTGCTGGATGTCGTTATCACCGCACCGAAAGTCACCCCGCGCGGAAAGGACAAGAACTTCCGCGGCATTTTCGGAGCACGACGCACCAAGGTCGACCGACTCGTGCTCAATGCCAAAGGCGCGCTCGAGAAACAGTCGTTCCCGCAGATCGAAGTCTACGGGAACTTCAAGATGTCGGACCTCTTCCTTATCCCCGGCGTGGACGCGTCCAAGACACACTGCAACGACATTTATGAGATGCAAAGCGCATTGGGCGTGGGAGCTGCGCGCACATTCTTGCACAAGGAGATTTTCGCGGTTGTCACGGGATCCGGTTCCAACGTCAACCCGCGTTACGTCACACAGATCGTCGACTACATGGTGTGGTCTGGACTGATCAAGCCCGTGACGCGACACGGCATGCAGAATTTCGGACCGCTTCAAGCGGCCGCGTTCGAGATGCCTGTCAAGGTGCTTGCCAACGCCGCCTTATCCAACAAGAGCGACCCCATGCTCTCTCCCACGGCGAACGTCATCTTCGGACAGGAGATCCGCGGAGTCGGCACGGCCATCTCCGACGCAGTTCCTGTCGAGATGCCGATGCTCACCCAGACGAGCGTTCAAAAGCTGACCGACTGGTTCGACGACTGGACGCTTGCATGCCCGATCGATTTGTCCGCACCAGTCGCCGCCAGTGTTGTTGTTGAGACGATGACAACGGAAATGGACGATTTTGAGATGGCTGTGCCCCTCGCGTTTTGAGTCTATGAAAATGTGTGTGCTTTCTTTGAAAGAAAATTAACTGCCATGAAACTAAATGAATTTGATTCTTCGTTCGTGTTTGGTTCGGGGAACTTCAAACCTCTCAAGCTTATCAGCGAAGGAGGATTCGGGAGCGTCTGGAGTGTGACTACTACGCAGCCGTCAACAAATCAAAAACAAGAACTCGTGTGCAAGTTCGGACTGCAGAATGACGCACTCACCTCCGAAATTGAAACCGTTGATTATGTGCACAAACGAATGCATGAAATCGGAGGAAAGCTGCAAAACTTTCTCAAAATTCCGAGAATGCCCGATCACGGGACATGCAAAATCCAGTCCAAGAATATTCAATACATGATTATGGAGCGGTACGGAAAAGACCTCTCACACATTCGCAACATGTATTTCTCGAACGAATTGAATCGGATCTACGCGATTCTTCGTTCGGGTCTCACCATCCTCAAAGGGTTGTACGTCATGCACGTCTATTTAAAACTCGTACACGGCGACATCAAACCTCAGAACTTTTTGTTTGAAGAACTCGATCTGCGCGCTGCTTCGACGGATCGAATCGTCTTCATCGATTTAGGACTCACACGACCTTTGAAAGAAAAGTTCGTACGAACGTCCGGCATCAACGGAACAAGATCCTTCGCGAGCATTCACGTACACAAAAAATACCTGCCCACACCCCGTTGCGATATCGAAAGTTTGTGCTACATGCTCTTGCACTTCATCGACCATCAACTCCCATGGAACAAACGGCTCAAGGACGAATTTCCAAAAAACCAGTCCAACAAAAGCCAACGCGCACAGCTCCGCGAGAAAACACGCAAAGAAGCCATCGTATTGAACGAAAAACGCGCACTGAAGCAACGAATCAGCGAAGGACGTTTTGCTTCACAAGGTGAACTCATCTTGTCTGATTTGTTGTACGCCGTGTTCCACATGCACGCGCTTCCGAACGGAGACACATACAAAGCTCTTTGTCGATACTTCTATTTAACACTACGGAAGCTACAATCATTCGCATCCTCACACGAACAAAGTCATTCTGTCAAAAGCTTCCAAAAATCTACACATCGAAAACGATAAACTAAAATAATAACTCGTGTTTTACCCGGGTACGTTTCCGTACGCTACTACCGTCTTCGTCATCAATATCACCTTCGCACGCAGCCAGATATCCACGCTTCGGCATCCGGGTTGACGCGATCCCATTCACAAGAGAACGCCTCCCTGGAACGCAAGGGTCGGAACGAACCGGGGGTTTCGGGGGTTTCGGCATCTTCGGCGGTGTAATCATCATACACCCCACCGACAACTCGTACAGGTTCACCATGTAATGAAGGTGCATAAGCTTGAGTTGGTAAAAGCCTCCATCTAACCCCATGAGATCTGCATTCTCATAAAACCACTGGCACGTTTCCAAATGCAGACGCATCTGTTTCACAGTGTTCGCATGCTCCGAAAGGGTACTCGGAGTTTCCAATATCAAGCGTTCGATTTCCCCCGTAAAGTACTCGAATGTGAACATTGTTTTGGCGTCCTCACGCTGAGAATTGTCAAAAAAGACCCGCGCAGTTTCGGAAACTCCCACGACAGTCCGGGTCATTCGGAACCTCTCGCAAATGTTTCGGAATGATACGTTCGAACTCGATGCAGTAGGACTTGTTCGACACAAACGATTCGAGATCGTGCGCTTGCTGAACGTGCATACGGTACTGGTTGCAACAATGCACACGGATGCGCTCGTCTAGTTCACGAACAATCGCGCGGAACAATTCCAGGTCACACCCTGTATTGTTCGTTGCTATGTGGACCGACACTTTGTTGTCGAACAACACATTCAAACACGCACGAAACGCGCGTAGGCGACGTTTCGTTCCAATGACATACTTCAGGTACGCGCTCGGTGAATTGTACTGAGACGTCTTCGGGTTGCGAAACCGAAAACCAGCGGTGTGGTTTATCACTTCGTCCCAGTCAAAGATAACCACCCCGCGAACTTCGTTCGGACTGTGCGTATGCGCGGGAAGGTTCCGGGCAAATGTAATCAAGTCTTTGAAGTGCGCTTCGTTCAGTCCATCGTGCACGCGGTCTTCTTTCGAACTTTTTCCAAACCAGTCAAGTAGATCTCTTAGATCACGATCCTCTCCACGCAAATCCCAATCGGCGGACCGTAAAAAACGGACGTAAGCTCCGGCACCTGTTAAGGGTTTGCCACTTTTACTCAGCATGGGTTCGGGAGCGACCCAAATGGTCTCAACACATCGTGCAAGCTCTTTGTCAAGCTGCAAGTACTTCCGATTGTCATCATAAAATCGAACACGCTTCATCTCCTTTTTCTTTTCCTCGGACGAGAAAGCTTTCACGTTTTTAAATTGTCCATCATTAAAAAAAAAGAACGAATGAACTATATGCGTTTTTTCAAACGCACGCTGTGCGATCGCAAATTCCCTTCGAGCAAGAATTATCAGCGCGATCCACGCGTACGCGATTTCTTACGGTCGTTCAAACAGCGAACGGTATTCAATTCCCACCAACGTGTAGTGTTCACGAATACGTTCAGGTACGGGGAGGGAAAGTTGACTTCGGAAAACTTGAAGGCCATGCAAGAAATCGGAAAAAAGTTTCACATTTACCCCGTACGCACTGTGATGAAAATGCACTCAAACTGGAAAACGTTTAAACATAAATTGAAATACCGCACAGACAATGAAATCGGATTGTCACACGTCCCAGACGGAAAAAGGCTGTACAACTTGATTATTCGTCAAACAAGTGGCATGACCACACGACGTGTGCGAGCACTTGGACTGCGCGAACACAAAAGAAACAAACAAAAACTCCTACATATCACAAACTCGAAAACGATCGAAGAAGCTGCTCGGAAATGCCAAAACGGACACACGAAATCATTCAACTCGTACAAAGAAGTAAAGTCCTTCGTAAAAAACGTGATCCTGAAATCGCTGATTCGTGTTTGCAAAGAGTCGTTCCCCCGTGCAAACCTCAAGCTGAGCGACTTCCCACCAATTGAAGTGCGCAAACTTCGTCCGGGTATGAGCATGGCCTACTATGAACTGCCTCACTCCACGTGCAAGTACCCACTCGGACACCCGAAAGAAAAAGGAAAGGTCGTTGTGCAAATCGAGGACTTGCATCGCGTAAACATACCGGAGCTTACTGTGCTGATTGCACACGAAGTCTTCCCCGGACACTTCTACCAAACGGCCGTTTTCCGAACCCCGCCGTTTATCTTCGCGAACTGGTTCGTGGAGGGATGGGCGTTGTACGTCGAAAAGGTATGCGACGTGTTCGGCCCCGAGTACGTCGCCGCACGACTCCTTATGCGCCTTTTGAGAGCCGCGCGTTGCATCATCGACCCCGCCATTCACCTGGACCGAATTAGCTTGGAAACCGCAAAGAAAAAATTCGCAAAACTCGTTCCACATTTGTCCGAACAAATACGCACGGCTGAACTCATTCGGTACGTGGCCATACCTGGACAAGCGTGCGGTTACCTACCAGGGGCCTGCCTGATCGAAAAGTGGGCTCGAAAACACAAGAAACACATCAAGCGCTTCCACGAGACAATTCTTTCGAACGGCGCTGGTTCGGTTGAGTACGTTCAGGCAAACTTGACTCGAAACGAGAGACGCCGATAATCACAAATAAAAACACAATCACGATCAACACGAAATCCATATGCACTTTCGAAAATGAATCGATTTCATGCGCGCGAATGATATTCACAGGCGTCACGAGAACAGGAGGATGAGAAGACGGTGCATTCATATTCATGTTTGTTTTTTTTAATACACTCCAAGGAAAGGTCAATAAGAGTTTGCAGCGATCAAAAAAAAATCTGAACAGCATGTCTATAAAAAAGGAACATGGATGGCAAAGGAAAACTACCACCTGAGTATTCTCAAAAATTCGAGATCGTAACCTCCTACGATGAGAGAAAAAAAAGAGATTACGATGCCGTCTACCAAACACACAAAAACATCATTTTTGACACAAACAGTACATTATTGATCGAACGGGCTCCTCCGTCGGGCAACCCACATCCGACCCTCACAGACTCTCACAGAGCAGCACGGAGCAATGTCATACAAGCGCTAGTTGAACATTTCTTTCATCTACCAGCAGGTGGTCGTTTCAAACACGTATACTACGACAAATCATTTAATCCACTCGATTTTAATCACTTTCTATACGAAGACGACTCCCCACCACTTCAAGACGTAGATTCAGTCATTGCTGCCGTTTTGAAACTCTTCGTACGAAGTGGAATGCTAACTGAACGGGATAAGACGGATGCCACGCACGCGATGGAAGCAGCTTACAACACTGTGACAACTCAAACACTTCAGGGTGGCAAACCAGACATTCCCGATGACTTATATAACGATCTCCTCTGCGACGCTAACGTATCCTTCGACTACTTGCGCGGAAAACTTGAGGAGATGTTCCTTACAGGCGGCTTCTTATTGGTTATTTGCGACTGTCAAAAAGGCGACGAGCGTAAAACGATGCGTATTCGTTTGAGTATGCTTGTGAAGAATGGGGATTCTGTGGATGGAAAATACTACAAACTTCCAAAACCGCAAGTATGCAATCCGACAGCTCCTCCAACCAATCCCGTACCCCCCTGTAGCAATCTCGACGAAGAAGTGTTGCTCAGAATCGGTTCGCGGATAACCGACCGTGGAAACCCTTACTACGGCTATAAGTCAACACTGGCCGACCGTAAAGTGTGGAAGCCGCACGGGGAGCGCTGGATCCTCGAGGTGATCTGCGTCCTCAAAACAGCTCCGCTGCCAAAAACAGTCGATCAATCCACGATAGCACCTTTTGAGATTGGCAATTTCGAATATTACGACGCGGCGGAGAAAAAAATCCGTACCGATATGACAGGAACCAATGCGTTAAATTTCCTGGATGTATTCGCACACCTCAACGGGATTCCCGAAATTCGTCTGGAATCTGTTTTGCGCGGAATCGGTCACAGAGTAGGACAGGATATGAGTTTCGTATTCGGACCCGAACAACCCCCCGACAAAGCCAATGAATACAACATAGGCGATTGGATTGTGTTGCACATACAAAAACCCCCTCCGTCACCTCCTATGTATGTGTACGCAGTTATTGTTGACAGGAATTTGGATGAGAACGGACCTGTGCTCGTTGTTCGTCAATGGAGCGAGTATGTCAATGCCACAAATCACCGCCATATGACCAGGACGGGGGGGTATCAAAAAAATGACTTTTTAACAACTAAGCATGCAATTGAACTGCCTATTTTTCCAATTTATAAAGAGTTTGGCGTTCCGTCTCCTAGCGTACACGCCGCTCAGGTCCAAACGAGAGGCCCGGAAAACGCAAGAAAAGAATATCGAATTATCGCACGAGACGAAAGGAATTGCACAATGGTCGACCCAGAAGATGAACATCAACAGCAGATACAAGTGCAATACAATATCCGCAAACTTCAAGGCATGAGTGTACCAGGTAAAATTTCATACCTTCACGAATTCTACTATCGAATGGGTTATGACTTCGAAGAGTCTGACATCTTATATGCTCAATCTTCCTTGCGACCGATCATGTTCTACCCCGAAGTTGCATGGTACAATAGTCCTCTCGCGTTGGATCCGAGTCGACAAAATCTCGATCCGGACGACAAAGTAGGACGCATGAATGTGATCTCCAACCGTGGACATCGTATGACCAAGTTGATTGACAACTCGCTTCCAACTGGACCTGGGCCAGGCGTGTATGATGTCGCATACGTCCACCCCGTCGAAACCATGGATCCCCTCGGGGATCCTTGTGGTCATAGTCGAGAGGACAACTACATCCAAATGATTCGAAAAGTTACAGGAGTTTACAAACCAACAGGCCTCCCAGGCCTCCACATCGCAAACGGAGACCCAGACGCTGCCCCACATCTACCTGGATCGAATGGAATGCCTCAAAATGCACGACAGATGCAGTCACTCACGCTTCAACATGTCGCCGAAGATCAGAGTTCAGGAACGGTGGAACAATGGAAGTTCAAACGAGGAGCTCTCAACGACCCTACTCTTGTAGAGAGTGCAGAACCTGGTCCTGCTGCATATCTATTAGCATCACCGAGCCCAGATGCACATGCTGCGTATTCACTTCTTGTCGCACAACAAATCCGTAAGCATCACAGACAAGGCAATAAGAAAGAGGAATACGAAACAGGTGCAGGTGCAGGTGCAGGTGCAGGCGCAGGCGCAGGCGAAGATAGGAAACGCAAAGCATCGGTAATAAGTCCGGTCGTTGATACACAAGCTGCCGGTATTCTCGCACTTGCCGCACCTCACATGCTTAACCCTTTCGCGAACACAATCGAACTACCATATCGAAAAACATTCGGAGATAACACAGGCCCTAGTATTTGGAGCACTAATAAAAAGGCCCCTACCGGGTGGTGCATGGTTAGCACAAACATTGTTCTTGGAATGGAAGGTGCAAGTGCAAGCCAGGTATTTCCTCAGTTGTTTTCCGGAGCGGGTGCAGGAGCGAGTGCAGGAGCGGGTGCAGGAGCGGGTGCAGGAGCGGGTGCAGGAGCGGGTGCAGGAGCGGGTGCAGGTGCGGGTGCAGGAGCGGGTGCAGGAGCGGGTGCAGGAGCGGGGAGCGAAAGTAGAGGGGTGACTGCTATGAAACAACTCGCGACAAACACTTTGTTTCAGTCATCGTTGCCCGATGTCACCAAGCGTGCGTTCGTACAACATTTCAATTTACCCGAGGCCCCGTCGCCACCAACGAGCAGGACGGGACCAAAGGACGTTGACGTGCACTACATTGGTGCGGGTGCATCTTCACGCCCTCTTCCTCCACCCAAAACTGAAACCGAGATGCTTACCGTGTTGACACCTTCTGGTGTGCCAACGCTCGTGCGTCATCAAGACGGCACTTCTGTTGTCATTGGTCCAGTAGGTGATGAGTTCGTCGTGCCTTCGCGGAGAACAAGAAGAGGTTTTGTATCTGATGTTTCCGAGACCCTCACGACCTTTGATATTCGAACAGACGGTCTCACGACGGTTCGTGGGGTGACATCGTCGAAAAGCGTCACAGAAATCGTCGATATTGTTGAGAGCGCTGTCAAGAAACAAATTGCTCGTGACCTGCGATCTTGTATTCTGAACTCTTACTCGAGGACAAGCACAATCGAATTATTGAATGAATTCATCGCGTCTATGAAACGAGATTTCCTGGTCATAAATAGAACTGTCCAGCTCTTGCCACCGGGTCACTTGCCGAGTTCAATCGGTCACGTATGGCACGTTCTCGATCTCATTCAAGACTTAGCATCGAAGGCAGATACGTATGCCCATGCCCATGACCGTGACCGATTTGTAACTGAACTTAGGAAAATTCTAATGGACATCGATCATCTGGATGAACATCAGATCGCACATCTGACTGACGACAATACAACCACAACCACATCCACATCCACAAGAAGAACTCGACAACGCACTCGTAAATAATCATATATTTATTATAATTACGCACGACCAGGCGAACCGCTCGTACGGGCTTGACGCGCCAACACCTCAAGCTGCCTGGCATACATCTCGTTCTGCGGACGGTACCCGTACCACCGTCCATGCTCGTCCGGCTTGCCCCAGCGGGCTTTTCTCGAAACCTCGTTCGCAAGAGAGGTTTTGTTCGAGTTCGAGAACGGCTGCGGCAACATCTTTTTCTCCAATTTGAAGATCTCGTAGAGACCCGTTGCGTCTACGACATCTTCCTGCTTGCCCGTAAACCGGAACGTATCGGTCAGCCACAGCTTCACTACGTCCTGGTTGTTCAGGTAGTCGTTCGTGTGCGCCTCCACCGCCGCGCACTTCGGCAACTTCGAACGGCGCCAGATCGGGAACACGCGTGCCAGCATGTGGAAGTACGCCTGACGAAGCGAAATGTCGTTATTAATGCGTGTCTTGAGCGAAAAGTCGATCAAGTACACGTGCTTCTCACCCGACGCTAACGCTTCGTCAATGTCCTCCTGCGTCCGCAGGAACTTTGCTTCGAACGGAATGTCTGCCAGACGGCGCCGTGTGCCTCCGTCATCCGCGCTCACGGGCGGCAACTTGTTCGCCGACACCACGATCTTCCACGTCGGCAAGAACGGCTTGGACTGCTTCTCAAACAGCTCACGACCCGTCTGGAAGTCATTACCCGTGAGCGTCTTCACCACCTGCATGTTCAAGACCGTTTGACTCCCACCCGTCTGTTGAATCTCTTGGAAGGACACGTACCGTGCCCCTTTCATCGCCATGAACGCCGAGTTCGCCGACCCGGCCGACTCGCGCTGCTCCGTAAGAAGACTCGGATGGCCCGGCACGGCATACTCGCCCAACAGCTTCATGTTCAACGAATCAACCGTCGACTTGCCGTTCGAACCCGTCTGGTCGCCCGAGTTCATGCCCGTGTAGAAATGGATCTTCTCATCGGGGCACTCGCCGCATAACAAACTCGAGTGGAAGATGCGCGCGTAGTGCCGCACCTCCGGGTTGGGGAAGATCTTCTCAAACAGATCCTCCAACAACTCCATCGAGTAGTAAATCTTGAGGTGCTCGCATTTACTCGGATCCTCCGGGTCGAACGGAGACTCGTCATCATCTCCAAACGCACTCGTACTGTCCGACAGGGCGTCGTGCAAGGAAAGGTCGTCATCGTCTCCATGCTCAGACACCTCCGAGTAGCGCTCAAAGTCCATCGTCGTCGTGTGCTCTTGGACGGGAAGTTCGTCGTCCAACATCGAGAAATCCTCCATGGATAACGCCGAACGGATCGGTGCGGGCGTATTTTTCGTAGACACGGGAGCCTGAACTTGCTGGCGAGACGCATAGCAATTCTTGCACCGATCCAACGCAAGCCCGTCCTTGCCAATACGTGAAGTGATGAACGACTCCGAACGCCCGCATGCGAACTTGAGGCGCTCGCCTGCCGGACACTGCTTGAACGATTTCTTGTAAAACGTCCAATCGAACGGCATGTACTCGTATCCAACAGTCTTCGTCACTCGGTCGTCCTGCGACGCCTTGCGGAACGCACCCGTTCGTCGTCCGAGAACGTCCCGCGCGTTCAAGTCGAACACACCGTCCTTGAAACCGATCAGCGACGTGTTCATGTCCAGAGACTCCACAAACGTAGCGTCATGGAACTCGCACTTCAACGCATTGTTGTTGCCAATCGAGCCATCCTGCGTGATCTGCTTGATGCGTCGAAGCTTCTTGTTCATCCGATCGACCTTATCCTTGATGCCTTTGAGTGTGCAGCGCGGGCAGATGCACTCGTTCGGGTCCTCGCCGTTCTCAATCCAATTGAACATGGCCTTCTTGAAACAGCCAACGTGGTACTCGCAGTTGCAACCCGGAACTACGATACAATTCACTTCGTCGTGCAGGTTGAGCCCGTCCATGCCCATAAGCGGACCGTGCTCAATCGAACTCGAACAGCCGGCGCACTTGTGACCCTCCTCGTCAATCTCCGTCCCCGTCGAGATCGGACGGATCCACGAGAACATCGTCTCTTCAAAACCGCAACGATCCGCACGAACCATGTCGCCCACCAACATCGGCAAAGCATCCTCATGCTCGTACGGCTTCATACGGGCACCTCTGTCGTCCACCGGCCACTCCTCGTTCAGCTCGGACGTATTCAAAACCCGCTTCAACATCCGCGCAGGCTTGTGACCCGACACTGTCCACTTCGATATGTTCTTGACCCTCGAAATGTCCACAACTGTCGACGGTGCATCCTCCGGACCCTGCTTGAGCACATCGTAGACGTATCGCACCTCCACCGAACGAGTCTGGCCCTCCAACGGACACACAAACACCTGCCATAACTTGGGCGAATACAGCTTGCGTTCCGCCAAAGGGTTGCGCTGAGCATCCGGCACCCAGTACGAACCGTACTCGTACTTGTACGTGGAGAAGTCATGCGCGAGCCAATTGTAGCCGAGGTCCATAAACATCGCGGGGGGTTTGTGCTTCGGATCGGTCGCCGTCGCCTCGACCAACGACATCGCTTTGCGCTTGCGACCCGCAAAGTTTACCTCACCCGCATCCTCTTCCTCCTCCTCCGCAAACACTCCGTGACGACTCAAACGGTCCTTGTTCACCCGCAGACGGTCGTCAATCTCCTTGTGCCACTTCAAAATGTTCTTGGAGATCTCCATCGCATCGTCGTCGCGCTGCCACAAAACACCGTTGAAGTACCACCAATTTCCGTTCGAAAACTTGTGCTGGTCCGAGTAGCGCAAGAAGAACGACTTGGCAATCTCGTTGTGTAGGATGCCCACATACTCCACCGAGTTCACCTTACGGAACTCTTTGACTTGCTCCAACATCTCCGACGGAACCACCTCCACCTCGCGCTGCTCGACCACGACGCGCGTAAACGTGCCGTCCTCGAACGGGACATCGTCGGGAGCCGTCTCAATCACCTCAACGTTCTGCAAAACCCGCTTGCGACCGTTCTTGGCCACCCAGTCGAGGAAGAGGTTCACGTTGATGTCCGCCTGGAAACCATCCCACTTCGTGCGGAACCCTGCCGGGTCGCGGTGAGACTCAATCCCCTGTCGCTCGCGCTTCCACTCGATGTAGCGTCTCGACCAGTCATCCCACTTCTCAAACGCACCGCCCGCACGTTTCCAGAACATACCCGTACGCGTCCAGCCGTCATAGTCTTCCGCCAACGACATCGGGAGGTAATCGAAGAGCTTCTCAAGCTCGCCCTGACTTTCCACCGCCAGATTGTTCGATTCGCCGTCGATCAGTTGCTCCACGGTCGTCTTCTTCTTCGAGGAAGATGAAGTCGTCGCGCGCCGTCTGGGCACGTACTCGACCACCTGCGTATCCTCTCGCAACGGACAATGCGTCACTAAACACTCCTCGAACGAATGCTCCGTTACAATCCGCAGAGGACGGACCTCGCCCAACTTGCTGCACAGGGGCATACGCAACATGCGCGAAATTCCGTACACGCCCGAATCGATGCCGTCGTACTTGCGCAAATGCACGGGCATCTTCTTATCCTCTTCCAAAAGCCGTTTGGGAAAAAGGATATGGTCGAAAAAGTCCTTCAGGTGCTTGCCGTTCTGGAAGTACACACCGCGTGTCAGCACGATGTGGAAGGAAAACTTCTCCACAGCTCCAGCATTCGGCTCGCCCACCGCTACAAGCTTTGTCGACTCCAGCACGGCAAAGTCTTCCTCGGTCACCGTCACGCCATACTCTTGCATAAGAACCGCGCGTGTATGGTCGACAATATCGCGAAGGCGCGCCTTGATCAGCGTGTCCCAGAGATTGCCTTGCGTCATATCCTCCTCGGGGGGAAGCTCGGGAAACGGCGCCTTCAGCTCAAAATCGAAAAACAATTTGAGATGATGCACATCCGTCCATAGTTCATAGTAGTTCCGTCCACGACCCTCCTCGACAGACTTCTCCTCCAACACGTACATAATGTCGTGGTAAACGTCCTCCCAAGAATTCGTCCAGTTGTACTGCTTCGTGATCTCCGAACGCTCGCGATTCCGCCACCGATCTCGGGCGACCAACATCCCACCTTTCCAATTGTTTAGCTCGGGCACGCCATTCTTCGTACCCTTCTTGTACCCATTGTACCACTCCGCACGGATTCGAGCGGGAGGACGTTCGGGAACCACGACGGGAGCCTCGGTCGGACGCGTCTCCACGTTCAGACCCCTACGAGCCTTTTTCGCAGCAGGAGGAGGTGGAGGAGGCGGCGGAACGGGCACAGATGGGTTCATCTCTTTTTATGTCTCTTTGGGCTTGGAGGTGTTTGGTCGAAATAAGCATTTCGGCCGAAAAAAAAGTATGTCGCGCTCTTTCGTAAAAAAAACAGACACATGAGTATTCTCCACGAAGCATATCTGCAGCACATCTTGCAGGACTTTCTCGACGGCGCACCGACTGATGCCATTCGCTCCGCGTCAGATGACCCGTTGCTGAACGAGGTACGAAGTTGCGTCAGGAAATATTACACCACGATTCATTCGATCATCTACACCGGCACCCTCCACAAACAACCCAAGATGCCCCTCCCACCTCTCGCGAAGTTGTACAGCAAGGACGTGAACTTTAGGGTCTTCGTGAACATCTGCATCGATAATTACGAAACCATTGGGAGGTTTTTGCTTGAAATCATCCGAGATTATCACGAATACAATAAAAACTTTACACACAAAAGACGCACGGCCGAAATTTTTGACGACAGACGAAATCTCACTCCCCTCGGAGTTCTCAAGCACCTACGTTGCGTCAAGGACGGAGGTGAATGCGCAGAGTTCCGAGTCTTGGTGCCGGACGAGCCCGACCAGCAACTCGCAAATATGATCATGATCGGTGGACAACCTGGTATGAAAAATGTTTCGAATGGAAACTTCGGAAAGACTCTGCACGAACACAAGCATAACATGTCGAACAACACGAAAATCCGAAAGGCTCTCTTGGGCGTTGTGCTGAACGATCATGCCCAGGCGCGCAATTTCGCCGATCATTCCTTGTCCAAATTCGGCTTCGCGTACCTTCGCTACAAAGAGATCCTCATCAAAGATCTCCAAACACATCTCGAGTCAATCCAAGCGAACGTCCGCCGGGCTGCGGATGAAGCTGCGAAGATTGCGATCATCGAGCAGGAAATGAACGATTCGTACGCTCTCCTCGCACACCTTTTGAAGATCGCAAACCAACTGAATTCGAAGCCCGTACCGCCGAATCAAACATTGAACACCGCTAAACAGCTGAATGATATCATGGTAGAAATTCAAAAACTTCAACAAACCTTTGCGGTCCTGCAACAGATCATGTTGGACTTAAAGAACCGGCCAGTGCCCGCTGCAGCTGTTCCGACCGGAACGACGGATGCCGCATTACAAGCACGCATCCAAGAACTTGAAGCAGAAGTCGCACGGTTGAGTGAAGGAGGAGGTGGTGCACTTACGAATCCCAAACGAACACTCTTCGAAGCCATGTCACCCTCTTTGCAGACGGTTGCCAATAAGTTCAGTACACTGAAACGGATAGGTATAAACAGTCAACAACTGATCATAGATTTGAGTAAAGAAGGTCTGAGTGAAGAGGAAAAGAACCGACTCAGAGAGTACCTGGATTTGAAGCAAGAACAAGAAGTAATTAACGTACAAATCCCACAAGCAGAGGAATTCTTGGATGCAGTGAGACAGGACGAACCCCCGCAGAACATACCACTTTTCGAACGTTTTTTGCCTATGTCAACGCCTGGTGTATCATTCATGATGCAAGAAGGCCGTGCGGGGTTCCAACAGTCGTTCAATCATTCAATCGACTACACGTTCCTTCGAGACGTAGATAAGATCGAGACTGTTCAGACTATCAATATGGAGGATCCCAAAGTTATCTTTGGAATGTTGAATCAGCTCGATAACAATCTCGATATCATTAAACTTGTACATAACAAACAAACGGCTATAATTTTAGGCGACCCTCAAATTTTCTACCGTGTAAGAACGGTTGACGAATTAATCGTGTCTGCTTTTGCTATTTACAATGCACTGAAAGCAAACGACAAATATAAAGATAAATTCTCCCAGAACACAAGTGACGATCTTGATTTACTGACTCAACGAGTAAATGCCTCCACGGGGGACCCACTGAAAATCGACAAACGTATTTATGGATTTGATCCGAATTCTCTTAAAGTCGACCGGCAATATTTGTCAAAATTAGTCATGCAAGGTGTACCTATCGAAAACGAAAAACGTTTTTACAATTTTGCCCCTTACTTTGACATGGTTGTACGGCTCATTCAGAACCACAATATTATTGACTTGTACCGACGGTCGTATCGTCAAAATGTTAAAAACAAAATTGGTTCTTCGATGAACTCGTTTGTTGATATGATGACGAACATAGAAAAAAGTAACAGTTTATTCGACAAAATAAGGTTAAGCGATGAAGAGATCGTAAAATACGTGGAGGCTATAGGAAGAACACAATTCGCAGACTTATATGCACTTGAAGTTGGCGACGTGTCAAAGCACTCTTCGGGCGGTTTAGGTTTCTTGCGAGAGCTCATGTTTACAAAATCGAGACGTCGAAATGAACTCCGTTCGGTGGTCCAGGAATACGCTCGAAACAGCAAAGTAATAAGTGACGATCAAATTCGAGATCTTTCTTCGAAAGTTGACAGTATTCTTGCATATGCGCTTGCGACGTACGGGTACACCGGCGGGAACCAGAGAGACGACAGTAACAATCTTTTAGTAACCGTTGACGACTTTGTACGATTGTTACTCTTGTTCCTTTCATCTTTCATGCGTTTTGCCTTGGGGAAACCAACTATCAAATCACGAATCCCTCGACGGCTCATTACTATGTTCGAAACTGGCAGCTATCACACAATCACCGCCACGTTAAAGATGTCTAAATTCGGACGTTCACATCTTAAGCGCAGACAGAAGCTTCGCAACCGCGCGCGTAGCCGACATGCCTTGGTGTGATTTTCGCTTCATAAATAATCGCACACGAGCACGCCCGAATGAATTGGCAGCGGCTGTGATGCGATGCAGTTCGAAAAGATTGGCAATTTGAGTATCATTGCATACGCGCGTGCAAATTACGGGATACACAGGTGGAAACCAAAAAGACGATGCGAACAATCTCCTCGTCACCGTTGACGACTTCGTACGATTTTTTATTGTTGTTCGTATCGTCGTTTATGAAGTTTGCGTTGGGAGAATGGAATATCAAATCGCGAATCCACCGACGCATTATTAATACGTTTGAAATTGGAAGATAACATGCAACAAAGTTCGGGCGATCACATGCGAAGCGCCGACATAAGCTTCGCAACCGCACGCGCGGCCGACACACCCTGGCGTGATTTGCGCTTCAAAAACTTGTGCACACGGGAACGTCCAAACTTACTTGCTGCAGTTGTAATGCACTGCGTCAAAATCGAAATCTGAGCAGGGGTAAGATTTTTCTTAAAAACGCGCAGAACGGGAGTCGTGCCATCTTTTGTAATTGAGTACTCAAACGTACCGTCCGTTCCATTCCATTCCTTCGACCCGCCCAGAATCTGTAAGAGTTCGTCCGGTGATGACTTGAAGTTTTTCATCTTCACATAATCTGTTACTGGAGGCATGGCAGGAGTAGGAGCGGGAGGAGCGGGAGGCGCGGGAGGAGCGGGAGGAGCGGGAGGCGCGGGAGGCGTATCCGGATCCACAACGGGAGCATCCTCGTCGCCTACGCGTTTGCGTACACGGTGGAGCTCTGCAAAGATATCATTACCTCGTACGGGTCCTTTTACTGCTTTGTTTGCTGATGGTTTTAGATTTCCATCACCTTGTGCGCCTTGAGTGCCTTTGAGCTGTGCTAAGGCAGCAGCAAAACTACCACCTTGTGTGGGATTTTCTTTTACCGATTCGTTTGCTCGATCTAGAAAATTAGTAGGCATCGTTTTTATTCATCACACTGTACAATTATTTTTCGAATAAATATTTTTTCAATCGACCTCGTTGTCGCTCAGTTCCTCGACGCCGGCCTCCTCGTCATTTTCATCGTCGTCATCATCCTCAGACTTAACAATCGGCGCGGCAGCATCCACGGGACCCGGACCGGTCGCAGATACAGCAGCAGACGTGGACCCGACAAGCTTCGGAAGATTGTCCGCGCGGGTATGCACCCAACTCGCGTCTGACACGCGAATGGACACCGCACCAAACCCGAACGCGACGCTCGCGACCTGAATGGACTGGGATGTGCAGAAACGGTCCGCCAATACAATGTCACCAAATTCGTGTGAACTGTGCTCCACATCCATGGACACACGAATCTGCAAGGGACCCGCCGGCGTCTGACCGAAACGGGGCATGCCCATCCCCGGGATCGTAATGAACTCGCGCCCACCAAGACCCAGAGCGCCTTGCTCAAGCATGTGCGGGTCCACAGTCACCGTCAAGAGCTTCCCCATGGGGTGAGCGAACGTGCGCTCAAATGCGAGAGAGTCGCGCTTGAACGACTCGATCGGGAACGTGATGGTCAACTTGTTCAAGTGACGACGGAACAAGTTGGTAAAAAACGTGTCCTTCTTCAGCTTGAAGTGGATGTAAAGGGTGCCATGCGTGTGCGTCACGGAATCGTAATGACCCATGTCGGGTGCACTGATGACATGGTCCTCTGGCGCGCCCGCGGGAAGCACAACCGTCACCTTGCGCTTCTTTTTCTTGGCCGCGTTGAGCTCGGGGTCAAACTGGCGCGCCAGGTACTTGACACTAAACTCCTTGTTGCCGAAAAAATCCGGAAGGTCCACCTCGATCGTCTCGTGGATGTCGCCCTTGTGTTTGGGGATCGTAGGAGCTGCTGCATAGGCGCCCCCCGACGGACCACCCGTCAGACCCCCGAGCAGTCCAGACATCATGTCCATCGGATTTGCACCACCACCCGCGCCCGCACTGCCTCCTCCCAGACTACCTGCGAGCGACGCCAATAGACCGCCCATCGGGTTACCCTCGCCTCCGTTCGAAAATAGCGTTTGGGTCGTGCGAGTGAGATAGTCGTCCAACTCACGCTGGTCATCCTCCGTCATGTTCGCGACCGCAGGATTGTTCTGCAGGGCGAGCGAACGGGCCGTTTGAACCAGTGTGGGCAGTAGAGCGTCCATTCTTTTATTTTTATTTCGTTTATTTACTTTGTAACCACGAAAGTACACAACTCGACACGAATCAAAAACAAAATTAGATGACGCTCAAATCCGACCCACGAATCCAAAAACGCCCCTCGTCCAACTCAAACAGATCAACGAGCGTTTTTGCAGCTTTCTCGAAATCTCCCCGTTCAATCGGACAGAGGTCGTCCTGTCCCATGTACTCAAAATACTTGACCCGACGGAAACCTTCTACTTCCAACAAAAATACATCTTCGGATGTTGAACTGTGGAGACACACAAAGGCAAAGGCACTCAACAATATTACGAGCGTCCGTATTTTTTAATTTTATTTTATCTATTCGAGTCACCAACTCACCTTAACTATTCATCAACATGGAAGTTGAGAGCTTCTACGCCGAACTCCGTCGCGGCGCGGAAGAAGATGATCGCGGCAAGTCTTGGTTAGCGGACGTGCGGTCGTGCAACAATTTCGTCAAGGCTGCCTTGTTTGCTCGCTTCGTCCCGAAAGAAATGCCGGTACGTGTTTTCGATTGGGCATGTGGGAAGGGAGGGGACTTCTTCAAGTTGACCCGACTTTTCCCGTCGATGGAAGCGTATACGGGCGTCGACGTGACCCGAAAGAGCATTGAAGATTTTTCCGTCCGAACCGATCACGGACGGAAACTTCCCACGGGGCTCCAATTCGATTTGGACGTACAAGACCTACGCACCTACGTGCCGCCTGCGAGCGGGCGCAAGTTTTCCATCCTGAGCTGTCAGTTCGCGTTTCACTATTTCTGTGAGACGTACGAACATATGCTCTGCACCTTGCAGCGTATGAGCACTCTCCTGAGTACAGGCGGGCGCATCTTGATCACCACACCTCGGCCGGATGAAATCCGTGCGCGTCTCCGACCCATCGGAGGAGAAGGCCGCGCGGAGGTTCGGATTATCAATCCATCAACGCTCGACCTCAAGTGCAGAATCGTGTGCGCCCCTGGACAAGCGGCGTACTGGTTCGAACTTCTCGAAGGACCGTCGAACTACGCCGTCAGGGCCCCTGAATATTTTGTTCAGGACGAGATGCTCACCCGTGCGGCGCAACAGTCCGGTCTTCGGATTATTTACCAGAAAGGCCTCGACCGTTTTCTGGAGGAGTCACGCGAACCGTTCGATGCACTGGCGCATGCATTCAAACTCCCAAAGGTCATCCAGGCGGACGACCGGGAGATTTTAGGACTTTATCAGGTCATTGTGATGGAAAAGACCCCGGTCATTCAATTGGCACCCCAGTTGAGTTTCTTGTGACCCTGTTTGTTATGTTATGGATTGGCACCGACTTTTTACATTAAAAATAAATACAAATGGCATCTACATCTACCAAACGTCGTGGACGTAAGCCGCGTGGAGGAATCGCGAATTTGGACGATATTCTCGCATATCCCACGAACGGATCGCAGGAATATTCTTCTTCTACACCCGCTCCTGCTCCTCTTCTCCCGACCCAATCAGTTGCAGACCCGGGAAAGTCGCTTGCGCCCATATGCGTCCAAGCAATTGCAGAAGAACAACCACCGGCGTCAAATGGCGAAGTTCACATGCACCATATCGATTATCCGTGGCATGAAGACGGGTTCGGAGGTGTCATTACTCCGCACGAATTCCAGATCAAAAACATGCATCAGGACAAAACCAGGAAAAAACAGGCGACGACCGCTGAAGACGTTCCACCCGAAGATTTAGACGATGTGGACGTGTTTCCGAACGATGACTACGCGGATTACGAAACGGTTTTTCGTACGCAAACGAATGCAGGGAACAAGACCCTGCACATGTCCGCACGGGACCGCGAAGCCGTTGAAGTTTTTCGACCACAACAAGTCGACTCTGGAAACAACGACGACCCTGGAATGGCCACAACGGCTGTGCCCGAACATATGCGCATTATATCGTTGCCACAAGTCTCATTTCAACAACACAACCACGAGGAAGACGCGCCGCTTTCGCCAAATGCGGCAACGGCGTCAACGACCCCACCCGTCCCGGAATTTTATCACCCCTTTCGGATCCACTTCCAGCCACCGGACCAGCACCACTGTCTTGATGATGCAATCTCGTGGCCGTCCAAAAGCCCGTTCGTGTGCTGGTGGTGCAGGCATTCGTTCGAAGGATACCCCAAGGTATCTCCTGTGTCCGTACGAGGGAATGATATCCAGGTCGTTGGTAATTTCTGCTCTTGGAATTGCTCGAAAGCATGGACGCTGCAAAATCTGAAACGACTTGACATGTTCAATACGTTTTATCACATCCTGTTCGGTGCGAGTTCAAACGAAGTGAATCCTGCACCTACATATCTCGCGATCGACACATTCGGTGGTCCTTTCACGATCGAACAGTTCCGTGCGGGCCTCAACAATCCCGAGCGCCAATTGAGCTTCGAGACCTTTTCAAACGTGCAGGTTGTTGTTTCGAAAATGTTCATCAAAACATAGATAGCTGTTTAAAAAATAACGCCAAGGACGCTCCCTGCAGTTCGATGAAAGAATGTGTTCGTCTGACTCAACATGCGACACATCGGACTCCCTGTAAGCGCAAACGTGTACACCCACGTGTGGGGACGGTCCCATCGAAACATACACATCTCGGTCTGAAGAATATTCGTGATGCTGATCATCACAAAGCAAGTCGATACGGTAATTAAAGTTCCACGAATCGTACTCGCGTAGGTGGCTGCTAGTGCTGACGAATGAGTCGATTTCATGCTGTTTGAAACGGTTGATGAACAAAAAATGAAAGAGCGTGTTTTGTTAACCCATTCTGAATATTTGTTCAGAATCCGTTTGAAACGCATTTAAAACAACACAATCTTTTCAAATATAAATCAAAATGTTTCATCACATCTTCAGACGCCTCCCTGCGATCATGAAGGTCGTACAGATCATCTGCCAAACACTCGAAATCAAAATTCCATTTATCTTCGACAACGTGGGTGCAAACACTTTCACGATCGAGGAAGAAAAAAAAATGGTCGAAGTGATTCAATCCAGCTTGGGCCCAGATGTATCCCAGAAAGACCTCGAAGTTGTTGGCTGTGGAACGATCGGTCGCGTCTATCGATACAAGAACTACGCTCTAAAGGTGAAAATCCCAGGCGTGCTCGAACGGATCGAACGCGACCTCGTTCTAATCGAAAACATTGCATTGTTTATCGACGCTTGCACTCTCTACAGGTTCTTTCTCCACAGAAAGATCCGGACCGTTCACGAGTCGATCTGTAGGCAAAACGATTTCGAACATGAACTGAACAATGCCTTGGCGTTCGGAGTCGAAATGAAACGGTTCGGGATCGATGATACCTGCATATTCCTTCCTACATTTTACCCACACCTGTCCAACGAACACTTAATTGTCATGTCTTTCATCGAAGGAAAGACGCTCACAACCGTTCAAAATCCAGCTCGGCAAATTGAACAACGTGTTCGAGAAGAGCTCCATAAATTCCTGCTGTACAATCTCATACTCTTCCAAACCTGCCATGCTGATCTGCATGTTGGAAATATTATACTCGAAAAGCATTCGGGGAGACTTGCCATTATCGATTTCGGCATGTGCGCGAAAAGACTGCCTATGAAAAAAATCATTGTTTTGATGAGGTTGATACAGGCGTCGCAAAAGAACGACGCGATCTCCATGGCCCGTTTGGTCGCACTCGAGTACTTCGTGAATAGAGATCCGAACAAGTGCGTCGTGAATGACCCCGAGCTTTACAAAGAAGTCGAGTTTGAAATCGTGCGAGCATATCACCAAGTCTTTGACCAGTCGGATCTGCACAAGGTACAAGCAGTGTTCAGAGCCGCCGCAGTTTGGTCCGTTTCGAAAAACGCATGGGGCGCGCGTGACATGGCAGACCTCGAAGTTGCAGCCATCGTCTCCCTCATAAATCTAAAAGCGATCGGCATCCAGAAAGAACTCGTGCGAAAATTCGCAAAGCTTGCTATCGAAATCGAAGGAGTCGACTAAAGACTCGTCGTACACGGTTATGAATAAAAAACATCAACCAAAATGGAGTTTGAGTCCACCCTCGCCTCCGAAGAACACGACGGATTCGTCTGGGCCACCGAAAACGTCGAAGACGAAGAATGCATCGTCGTCGATGAATTTTTGTGGCCAATCGTCAACGCGATCGTGCAAGGACAGGATCTTCGTATCCACCACGCACACATGTTAAAGGAAATGAATCGGGCGCTCACGTCGAAACACGAATTTACCTTCGTGTACCGTCTCGGAAACTTGGGAATGACCTACGATCCCGACTTGATCTCGAGCGAGAATATCGAAAATGATGTCCTCGAGACCGACACGTTCGCAGACATGTTGGGTGAGTTGCGACAAATTTATGTGATCCACGAAGAAGAGCAGGCCGTGCGGCTTCTTGATCTTTTCATGACCCGTGCAAGCCCGTGTGTCGTACTTCACATGCCTCTGGATGCCGTGCTTGGGTATTGAATGATTTCTATGTACGACCAAAAATAAATTCGAATCATGTCGTAAATAAAAAAAAAACAAATATGGGTGCTCAAGCGTCGACAAACAAAGTAAAGACATCCGTAGAGATCAATAATGAAGCAGTGAATAAGTGCGGAAGCACGACAGTGACAAATGCACTCGTACTAAAGAAGGCACAGGTCACGTGCCCGAAAGACTGCAAAGGAAAATGCACCTTCAACATTAACCAAGCCGCCGCCGTTGACGCCACGTGTTTGATCAAAGCACACCAAGACGCACTCTCGGAAACGATTGCCGCCATGGACGCCAAAACAAAAACTGGACTCGGGTTCGGTGCGAGCACGAACGTGTCTGACATGAAAAAGTCTATTCAGAACAAACTCATGAGCGAATGCGGCGGAGCGAGTTCGACGCAGAAAATCGATCTGTCCGAGTCTCAATTGGCAACGTGCAACGTAACGTTCGTTCAAAATGCAACCGCCAAGAGCAAGTGCGAACTCGGTGCAATTCAAGCCTTGCGCGACAAGACAGAAACAGTCGCAAAGGCTACCACGGAAGGTTTGGACCCCGCGTCGTTTATTAAAGCATACGCAATCTGGTTCGCACTGGGGTTACTGGGTCTTCTTATTGTTGTGGGAGCAGTCTTGTATTTCATGTCGTCTGATTCTGGCAAGGCATTAGTCGGAAGTATGGCCGGTGCCGGTGGTGGTATGGGTGGTATGGGTGGTATGGGTGGTATGGGTGGTATGGGTGGTATAAGCGGTCTGGGCGGTCTGGGAGGTATGGGTGGTGCGGGCGGTGCGGGCGGTATGCCACCTGCTATGGGAAATCTCGTGGCAAACTTGGCAGCTAATGCGGGCGGAATGATGTTCGGACGGAGAAAATATTAAAAAACGGAATACTTGACGTGCAACCCTCGCGCTCCTTCCTCGAGCTCTTTCCACGTCGAGAAACCGACGTCAATCCAATTCCCCTTCCCCCATTGAGCGTTGATGATCGGGTTCGTGTAACGACAGGCGTCTAGCATAAAATCATTACGGACTATGCTTCTAAACTCATCTTGAAACTGGTGGATCGTTTGAGATGTAAACGGATCGCATGATGAACAGTTATAATTAAACTTTTGCATAATCTCCGTCTCGTACTCCTTCACCAACATACTTTTGCACACAAACCGGTCGCGCACCCACTCGATCCATTTGTTAGGCGTCCAAGAATCACGATACTCGTGGGTCTGCATGCCCAAGATTTCAGCGCCTACTAACGCAATGTTGTACTTGCGAAGGCTGCGTTTACGCAAGCGACGGGCCTGGTGCACAAAGCACGGGTTCGGAATAATGTGATAGATCCCCTCTTTCGCGATGACAAAGTGCACGCACGATTTGTCCTCGATACATCCACGTAAAAACACACCAATGTCTTCTCCACTCGGCGGCGCGATGCGCACGCCATACTCGTGGTAGTAATAGATCGGATGTGTGTGGTATGTGTATGGAATGTTTTCATGGAAAACAGCAGAGTCGCCCGCACCGCGCACGATCGTCGCGCGCTGCATGCACACATATTCCGTCGAACAACTCTTAGATTCTACGTGCTCTGCACTCGAGTTGTGCTCGTGATGCCTGTCGGATGAACGCTGGATCGCACCCGAAAATTCATTCCGCAGGGAACGGTTCGAAACCAGAGGGCGAAGATATGTGTCTAAAATATCCCACGGGATCGTAAACTCGACGATAGATGGCTCCGGAATGTGCTCTTCCTCCCCTGGTGCAGCATCTGTTAGGGGTATGTGCGCGAAGCGAGAATAACGCCGCTCGCGGCGGTGGTGCCGACGCGGCTTTCTTTTCTTACTCTTATGGAAGCGCGCGGGCATTTTTTATTTTTTGCGTTTCGTTCTTGTTTGTTTTTTCAACACGAGAAAAAATAAAACGAAAACATGGCGTCTACAACCGGCGTTTTTACCGCTCTCCATAAACATTCATCTGCCACTCAAATCCCAGACGATGCAGTGCTGCGTGGCATGTACCAAGTACCAATGGGAAACCTCCTCGGACCTCAAGTCGTTACAGGCATCCAGACTATCAAGGAAACGGCGTCGAAAGTGAGCAACTGGAGGAAGCACGAAACGTTCGCACTCTTTCTTCAGCAGATCCGATACTGGAATCACAACCTCGTGAAACAAGAAAAAGCACGGATTTGTGCAAGCGAACCTCGTATCGAAGAACTCTACTACGACTTCCTCAACAATCTCCTACGCAAACTGACAGGTAATCCGGAGGTTTCCTACTCGGACTTGAAAGGGTCATACTACATGAAACTCGCAGACTATATCCACCGTGTCTACATCGACATGGCAGACAGAATTCTCGCGGTTAACGGAGACTTGCTTTACATCGCAGAGTACGCACGTATGGCTGTCGAGAACCAACTCATGCGTGTCATCGCTGTTGACAAGATTGGAAAAATCATGTCCAAGTTCGCTCCCGTAAATCACAATCCAGCTGCGGCAGCAACTCAGCCACCTCACACAACCCCTGCAACAGACCCCGTACTCAATATGCCATCGAGCCGGTCAGAACATACCGAACGGAGCCGGCATGAACCCACCGAACGGTCCGAACGGAGCCGGCATGAACCCACCGAACGGTCCGAACGGAGCCGGCATGAACCCACCGAACGGTCCGACCGGAGACATGAACCCACCGAACGGTCCGAACGGAGCCGGCATGAACCCACTGAACGGTCCGACCGGAGACATGAACCCACCGAACGGTCCGAACGGAGCCGACACGAACCCACTGAACGGTCCGAACGGAGCCGACACGAACCCACTGAACGGTCCGAACGGAGCCGACACGAACCC
>JACCEA010471753.1_pt1 | contig 30451 bp, 27 predicted proteins | sample 7449851 | NCBI WGS metagenome assembly JACCEA01 (sample SAMN15323453, study PRJNA562643) | freshwater metagenome | isolation source: river surface water | place: USA:Blue River Watershed | collected 2017-08-18
CCACTCGTGACGCAATCGTCATGGTTGGCGATGGCTCATACCTAATGATGCACACTGAGTTGGTCACAGCTGTGGCTGAGCGCCTGAAGTTCATCACGGTCTTGATTCAGAACCACGGATACGCCTCAATCGGACACCTCTCAGAAGATGTTGGTTCACAGCGATACGGCACCAAGTATCGCTACCGCGATGCAGCCGGCAATAACCACGAGACCGGCGACGTTCTGCCAATTGATTTGGCAGCAAACGCAGAGAGCTACGGCGTACACGTGATACGTGTGGAGCCGGGCCCAGATTCAATCACCGACCTCAAGGCGGCTGTTAAGGCAGCCAAGGCTCACCAGGGCGGACCAGTTCTTATCCACATCAACAACGATCCACTGATTTACGCCCCTGACGGCGAAGGTTGGTGGGATGTTCCGGTGATGCCAATTTCTGAGCTAGAGAGCACCCAGAAGGCTTACCAGGGCTACGCGGCAGCCAAGAAAACCCAAAAGCTTTTGCTTGGCAAAGGCGCAGTAGAGCGCAACAACTAGGTTCAATCCGCTTCGAAGGAGAAGTAAATGGTCAAGATTGCACTAGACCCAACCCCGTTCCACAGCACGCACTCGTTGCTTGAGTTTCCGGCGCTCGCCGCAGACCTGGGCTACAAGTACCTGCAGATGACACCGCACGCCGACATGATTCCGTTTTTCAACCACCCAAAGGCTGATGACGATCTAGTCAAGAAAATGCGCAAGGCTTGCAAAGATGCAGGTGTTGAAATTGCCTCAACACTGCCAGTTTTGCGTTGGTCCGGGCCAGATGAGGACGCCCGCGAGGCGGCTGTGCGCTACTGGAAGCGTGCCATTCGAATCACTGCTGACCTTGGCGTTGACACTATGGGAACCGAATTCAATGGCCGACCAGAGCGCGCGGAAGAGTCAGAGCGTGCTTTCTACCGCTCGATGGAAGAGCTCGTGCCGATTATTGAAAAAGAGGGCATCAACGTATTCATTGACCCGCACCCAGACGACTTTGTTGAAAACGGTCTGGCGGCCTGGCGCGTGATTCGCGGGATTAATTCAAAGAACTTTGGAATGGTTTACGTAGCCTCGCACACCTATCACATGGGTAACCAGCCGCTAGAAATCATGCAGGCAGCTGGCGACCGTCTTGGAATCGTGCACGTTTCAGACACCATGGACCACACCGCCTCACACGGTTTGCGCTACATTACTAACCCTCCTGGTAACGCCGTTCGCGTTCACCAGCACCTAAAGATGGGTGACGGCGATGTTAACTTTGACGAGTTCTTCAGCGGCCTCAAGAGCATTGGTTTCCTAGACAACGCGAAGAGCGTAATGTGCTCGAGCGTTTTCGCAGAAAACGAGAACGCACGCGAAGTGGCAATCTTCCAGCGAGAAGAGATGGAAAAGCGCATCGCTGCGTTGAAGTAATCCAGCAATTTTGAGCGAAACCCTCAGACGCAGGCCCTAGGCCAGAGTCTGAGGGTCGTTCTATTTCTAGAATGAGACCATGGCAAGAAAAGACAGCAAAGATCGCAGCGACCAGCGTCCGCCAACCATGGCCGATGTAGCTGAGCGAGTTGGCGTTTCTAGGCAACTAGTCGGTTTGGTGTTTCGTGATGCCCCTGGTGTGGGCCCAGAGACCGAGGCCAAGATTCGTGCTGCCGCTAAGGAATTGGGTTATCGACCAAATCTTGCTGCCCAATCCCTTCGTCGTGAAGGTTCAAAGTACATCGGAGTTGTGTTTCACGCCGCTGAATCTTCGACCTATGAAATCATTCCGGCAATTTATAAACAGGCCGCCGATCAGGGCTTTCAAGTGCTGCTGAGTGCCATCTCAAGCGACCGCACGGATGCCGAAGCAATTGACGAGATTATTGGTCATCGCTGCGACGGTGTGATTCTGATTGCCTCGACGTTGAGCCTCACTCGTTTGCAGAAGTTAGCCCGCACGATTCCAATGGTGAGTTTGGGCAGAAGACTGACCGGGGTCCGTTGCGGTGTCGTGTCTTCGCGAGGAGAGTCAGGCGTCTTTGATGCAGTCGAATACCTCATCAACCTTGGTCACAAATCAATTGCCTATGTCAACGCAAAAGACATGCTCGACATCGAGTACCGACTCGAGGGCTATGAGTCAGCCATGGATAAGCATCACCTAAAGAAGGCCGTTATTTCGATTACCGGTGACTTTGCTGAGCCTGGCGGTGCTATGGCTGCAGAGAAGTTATTGGCCATGGAGCACCTACCTACCGCAGTGGTTTGCAACAACGATCAAAGCGCTTTTGGCCTGATTCATCGTTTACAAAAAGCCGGAGTCAGAGTGCCAGAGGACATTTCAGTGGTGGGCTATGACGACACCATTGCCAAGCAGCCTTTCCTGGACTTGACCACCGTGAGACAAGATCCAGACGAGCTTGCGAAGGCCTCGGTCGAGGACCTTGCGGCCCGAATCAAAGGCGACAAGTACCTTTCAGAAACCTTCTTGACCAGTTCAACCTTGGTGGTACGCACTAGCACGTGCCAACCAAGTTTTATAACGAATTAACCCCAATATCCCTATAAATACTGGGATTATTTACTAGCACGTGCAAGTAAACCTTTACTAATTCGTTATCTAAATTGGTCATTATGTCCTTACATGGCCCCGCTCTTAACGCTAAATTCTTCTTGGGTTCGATTACTTACTAGAAATCAATCTCCACATCCAACTAACAAAGGACACAATGAAGTGAAGCTATCTATCAGAAAGAAAAGCATCGCAGCACTAGCCATTCTTGGTGCAGCGACAGTTGCTCTTGCTGGATGTTCTGCACCAGCTGCAGAGACCACCGAAGAGACCACTGGCCTAGCCTCAGGTTTCGGCAAGCGCGCAGAGAACCGCAACGTTTACTTCTTCACCTACTACAACCCAGCCGGCGACGCTTTCTGGGCTCAGATCCTCAAGGGTGCCGAAGACGCTGCCTCGCTAGGAAACCTAGAGTTCACCCACCAGACCGCTGAGGGTGACTCAGCAGCCATGGTGAACTTGGTTCAGACCGCAATCGCAACCGACCCAGCAGCCATCGTTATGCCTTTCAACGAGGGTGAAGCTTGGGTTGACGTAGCCTGCCAGGCACACGAGGCTGGAATTCCAGTTATCGCCTTCAACGTTCCAGCTCCAGAATCAGCTGGTGACTGCGTATCAGGTTTCGTAGGTCAGGACTTCTACGAAGTTGGAACCATCGTTGCCAAGAACCTGCTAGCTTCAGGCACCGTTGCTAAGGGCGACAAGGTTCTAATCACCGCTGAAGAGCCAGACCAGCCATACGCGCTACAGCGTGGTGGCGGTGTCTACGACGTTCTTAGCGAAGCCGGAATCGGTGTACTACCTCAGGCTGAGTGGCTACGTACCGGCGGCGACGACGCTGGTGCTCTTGACGCACTAACTTCATGGTTGGTAGCAAACCCAGACGTGAAGGTAATCGTTCCAGTTGGTGGAACCCCTCACCGCAACCTACCTGCCGCTCTTGCAGCAGCCGGTAACACCACTGCAAAGGTAATTGGCTTTGACACTGCTCCGCAGATTGTTCAGGGCCTAAAGGATGGCGTAATCTTGGCCACCGCTGACCAGCAGGGTTATATCCAGGGTTTCCAGTCAGTGATGCAGACAATCTTGAACATTGACTTTGGCTTCTCAGCAGCCAACATCAACTCGGGTGGTCTAGGTCTAATCACCAAGGACAACGTTGGCAACATCGAAGCAGAAGACCTTCAGGGCGTTCGCTTCTAAAGCAGCAATACCTCGTTCAGTGCGGGGTCAGAGTGCAAGGCATTCTGACCCCGTGCTGAATCCATAAGTTTCTCCGATCAATGAAGACTCGGAAACCAGAAAGCAAAAACATGTCAAACCAAAATAACTCCGGCAAGCGGCCGATTATTCAGGCCCCGCTGGCAACCGAGGCAATCCAAGTTCGGCGCCTATCCGACCAAAAACCACAGACTGGCCTAGCTGGCCTTAAGTACAATCTTCAATTCATGCGGGGGCGTGGCGCACTGGAGATCGGTGTGGTTCTGGCAGTAATTCTCATCGGCTACATCACCGCCGCCAGCATCAATCCATCGGGCTTCTCATTCTTGAACCCAAGTAACCTTTCGGGTGTAATTTCACAGGCAATTCCAGTGCTGGCCATTCTCGGTTTGGCAGCTGGAATCTTGATGATTGCCGGCGAGTTTGACCTTTCACTCGGCCCTGCAATCACATTCAACGCCATAGTGTTCATCAAAGTTGCTGAAAGCTTCGGCCTACTGGCGGCTGTAGTTGCCGGCATCCTGAGCGGAATCGCAATTGCAATGGTTAACGGTGCAATTGTTGTGATCACGAAGATTCCCTCATTTATTGCAACCCTAGGCATGAGTTTCTTCTGGGCGGGTGCCTCAATTTTGATGAATGGCACAACCCCGGCAATCATTTCTGCCGAGACTCGCGAAGGTGCCATGGAGTTCCTGTTCGCTCATGACTTTGGTCTGTTCAGGTCTCAGCTGGTTTGGTTGATTTTGGTTGGCTCATTGGCTTGGTTGTTTATGCACCGTCACCGTCTTGGTAACCACATCTATGCAGTCGGTGGCAATGCAGCAGCTGCTCAGGCTATTTCGATCAATCCGAAGCGCGTAAAGATGATGGCTTTTGGAATCTACGGTGGCTTGGTTGGATTTGCATCGATTCTTATCGCAGTTCGTACCTCATCTATGCAGCCTGGTGGAACCGCCACAGAGGACTTCACGCTGTTTGCCATCGCCGCAGCGGTTGTTGGCGGAACCTCTCTAAATGGTGGCCGTGGAAGTGTAATCGGCATCATCTTTGGTGCTGCGCTAATCGAGCTAATCAAGAACGGTCTGATTCTTGGTAAAGCTCCTGGTTTCTACATCACTTTATTTGTGGGAATCACCATTGTTATTGCATCTGTATTCAACAAGCTCATGGAAGGAAAAGCACGATGAGCGAATCACTTCTGAGAGTCGAGGGCATTACCAAGAAGTACGGCCCAAACACAGTTCTAAACGATGTCTCATTTGAGATTGGAAAAAATGAGGTTGTAGGCCTGCTCGGCGATAACGGTGCCGGTAAGTCAACCCTGGTAAAGATCATGTCTGGCGTAGTCGATGCCACTTCTGGTAACTACTACTGGGATGGCAAGTTGATCGACAACGTTAACCGTGAAGAAACCGAGCGTTTGGGAGTTGAAACAATCTTCCAAGATTCAGCGCTAGTGCCACAGATGACTATCACTCGCAACATCTTTATGGGTCGCGAAATCACCAACAAATTTGGTCTGATGAAAATAAAGCAGATGGATTCCATTGCCGCTGAAGTTCTTGACAGCGTTGTGGCCATCGAAGGTATCAAGTCGCCAAAGCAGTTGGTTGCATCTTTGTCAGGTGGTCAGGCTCAGGCGGTTGCAATTGCTCGCGCGGTTCACTTCAAGAGCAGTCTTCTAATTCTTGACGAGCCAACCTCTGCGCTTGCTGTGCGAGCGACTGAGGCCCTGCTTGACTACCTGCGTCAGTTGAAAACCGAGGGTGTCAGTTCAGTGCTTGTCACACACAACCTTCACCACGCCTACCAGGTTTGTGACCGCCACATTGTCATGAACCACGGGCGCAAGATTCTAGATGTGCGTCGTGAAGACACAACCGTCGAAGAACTAACTGCAGCTGTAGTTGGTGGCGCTGAAGGTATTCGTCAATACCGAGAAGGTCGCAAGGGTAACTAGGCATGACCAATCAAATTCGAGTTGGAACAGCTCCAGATTCATGGGGTGTTTGGTTTCCAAATGACCCAAAGCAAGTTCCTTGGGAGCGTTTCCTAGATGAGGTGCAAGCGGCCGGATACCACTGGATTGAACTTGGTCCATTTGGTTACCTTCCAACTGACCCAAACCAGCTTTCAGACGTTCTTGAGGAGCACAACCTAAAGCTTTCTGCTGGCACAGTGTTCACTGGTTTTCACAAGGGTGATGATCAGTGGAAGCGCGCCTGGGACCAGGCATTGGATGTGGCCGGCTTGGTGTCGAAGCTGGGTGTCGAACACCTAGTTGTGATTCCTGACCTGTGGCGTTCAGACGCAACGGCAGAAGTGCTGGAATCACGCACTTTGGATGATGACCAGTGGAAGAAACTTGCCGCAGGCCACGACAAATTGGGCAAAGCATTGCTCGAAGAGTACGGCATAAAGCAGCAGTTCCACTCGCACGCTGACAGTCACATCGGAACGTATGCCGAGGTTGAGAGATTCTTGCAGGAAACTAGTGCGGAATTCACCAATCTCTGCTTGGACACTGGGCATTTCGCTTACTACCTGGGCGACAACGTCAAGTTGATGAACGCTTACCCAGACAGAATCGGATATCTTCACCTAAAGCAGGTTCACCCTGACATTCTTGCCGACGCGTTGAAAAACGATCTGCCTTTCGTAGACGCTGTGGCCAAGGGAGTTATGACTGAGCCAGGTTTTGAGGGTGTTCCGGAGTTTGCGCCGATTCTTGAAAAAGCAGCTGAAATCAATCCTGAAATGTTCGCGATTGTCGAGCAGGACATGTACGGATGCGATGTTGACTTCCCATTCCCTATTGCCAAGCGCACTCGCGAACACATTGGTTCATGCACTCACGCGGCTCGATTTATTTAAGTTAAGAAAGACACAATGTCAGATCTAAAAATTGCCGTTGTCGGCGCAGGCCTTATGGGTGCCGACCACATTATCCGAATCGAAAACCGCATCATTGGAGCCTCTGTTTCTGCAATCGTTGAACCAGATGAGTCACGTGCCAAGGCTGCAATGGCTGATGCGCCTCACGCTAACTGGTACCCAAACATCGAGGCAGCAATCGCGGCCGGCAACATTGATGCTGTTTTGATTGCGACCCCAGGTCAGTTTCACGAACCAGTGCTCTTGCCAGCTCTGGCCGCTGGGTTACCAATTCTGTGCGAGAAGCCTTTGACTCCAGATGCGGCATCATCATTGCGCATGGTTGAGGCTGAGGTTGCCGGCGGAGAGCAACTAATTCAGGTAGGGTTCATGCGTCGCTTTGACGCTGGCTACATGGAGCTTCGTGACCTTATTTCTTCGGGCTCTCAGGGTGATTTGCTTGGTTTGCACTGCGCTCACCGCAACCCAGCCGTGCCAGATAGCTACCACAATGACATGTTGGTTTATGACTCAATCGTCCACGAAATCGACATTGTTCGCTTCTTGACTGACTCTCCAATTAAGTCGGTAGAAATCAAACACATGAAGCGCAACCAGCTATCGCCAGAAAAGTTGGCTGAACCGATCCTGGCTCTTCTGGAGACAGATAGTGGCGTTCTCGCAACGGTTGAAATGAATGTTTCTGTGCAGTTTGGTTACCAGGTAAAGACTGAGGCCGTTTTTCAGAAAGCAATTGCTGAAATTGGGCGCACCTCTGGCATGAACTTGTTTGTCGGTGGTCAAATTTCTACCGCAGAGCACATGTCATTCAAGACTCGCTTTGCGGCCGCCTATGACACTCAAATTCAACGCTGGGTAAACGCAACCAAGGTGGGCAAGATTGATGGTCCTAGTGCCTGGGATGGCTACCTAGCCGCTGCAGCGGTCGAGGCTGGCCTAGAAGCTTTGCACAGTGGCGCCCGGGCTGAGGCAACCTACGCGGCTAAGCCAGCTTTCTACAACTAGTTAGATAGAGAAAACCTCCGGAAATTGACTATTTCCGGGGGTTTTCTGCTCTTTTGAGCGGATAAATGCGAAAAGATGGACCGTTCCAAAATAGAATGGAAAGCGGCAACGACGCCCTTACAGAAAGCAAAACACCATGTCTTTTCAACTGGCCGCTTCGGCAGAAATGCTCTTCTTAGACCTGCCTTTTGTCGAGCGCGTAAAGCGCATTCACGAACTTGGTTTTCAGGTTGAAATCTGGAATTGGGCAAACAAAGACTTAGAGGCTCTAGAGGCTAGCGGTGCAACATTTTCATCGATGACGGGCTATCTAGAGGGCAGCTTGATCTCTGACGAGGGTGCCGATGAGCTGGTGCGCACAGCAAAGCTCTCGCTCGAAGCTGCAAAGATTATTGACTCGCCTCGCCTCAATCTGCACGGCACCGGGCTTGATGGGAATGGTCAGGCAATTATTCAGGGAACCAACGTCTCCGACGCGGATTGGGAAAAAGCTGTCGATACTCTAAGCAGAATTGCAGAGCTGGGGGAACAGCATAGTCGCGTTTTCACGCTCGAAAACCTTAATCTTGCTGTTGATCACCCTGGAACACCTTTTGCTAAGGCGGCAGACACCATGGAGTTGGTGCGCAGAGTCGGTAGTCCATTCCTGAAGATGAACCTTGACCTATATCATGCTCAAATCGGCGAGGGTAATCTGGTTGAACTGGTTCGGGCGGCGCTGCCATACGTTGGTGAAATTCAGGTGGCCGATGTGCCTGGTCGGGCAGAGCCGGGAACAGGTGAAGTCTATTACCCGCGTATCGCGAATGAGCTTCAGGCCCTTGGCTATCAGGGGGTAGTCGCTCTAGAGGGGTGGGCTAGCGGTGACTCTGTGCATGCGCTTAATGAATTCCGTAGGTTGCTTACCCCGCAGTAAGTAATTGCAAATTGCTGTGAACTATTGCCTCGAGTGGAGAAACATGTAAGAATGTCCTTACAAAGTATTTTCACGAAGGGACCAGCAATGCCTTTAGTCCGAATTGATTTAAACCCGGTTTACACTGCCGACAAGGTCAAGAGCATTGCTGACGCTATTCACGAGGCAATCGTCGAGGTTTATGAGATTCCGGTTCGAGACCGATTCCAGATCATTAATCAGCCGACCCTGATTGTCGCCGAAGATGCCGGTTTGGGTTTTGAAAGAAGTTCAGGAGTGGTGATGATTCAAATTTTCACTCAGCGCGGTCGGAGCGAAGAAACCAAACAAGCTTTGTATGCCCGCATTGCCGAGAAGCTAGCCGATGTTGAGGTCGCTGGTGAGGATGTTTTTATTGGCTATGTTGAGAACGGTCCGCAGGATTGGTCTTTTGGGTTTGGGGTAGCGCAGTACCAAACAGGGGAGCTTGCTGTTCCAGCGGCTTAGGCTGCTTGAGAAGCAAAAATCGGGCTGATGTCAATCAGCCCGATTTCTATTTAAGACACATGCCTATTTCTCAACGAGGGTCACTTCGAATGAGTACAAATCAGGTCGGTAACAGTGGTGGCCAAACTCAACCGCGTGCCCCGAGTTGTCATAAGCCGTGCGGTCCATGGTTAGCAGAGCTGAGCTCTTGTCGATGTCTAAGGCGCTTGCCTCAGCTGAATTGGCTTTTCTGGCGCCAATGCGTTGTTTGGCTACGCGAATAGTGACACCGCGGAGTCTCAGGATTTGATATAGGCCGTGTTCATTGAGCTCTGCCTCTGAAATGTCGGTGAACTCCTCCGGTAGCCAGTTCTCAAGAATTGAGACCGCAACCTTATCGGCAGAACGCAGACGCTTTACATAGAGCACTGGAGAGCCGACTTTTACGTTTAGTTTTTCAGCAATCTTGCTGTCGGCCTTAGTGTGCTTGTATTCCAGAATCTTGGTCGATGGCTTTTGGCCGCTGCGGCTGAGGTCCTCGTACAGTGAGGTCAATTCAACGCCACGAGTTACCTGACCGTGCACCACCTGGGTTCCAATTCCTCGGCGTCTGACTAGCAGACCCTTATCCACCAAATCTTGAATTGCGCGGCGCACGGTAGGGCGGCTCAGGCCAAGGCGCTCACCCAAGGAAACTTCATTCTCGAGGCGTGAACCCGCAGCCAACTGGCCACTCATTATGGCCTGCTCTATTTTCTGAGCAACTTGAAAGTACAGCGGAATCGGGCCCGAGCGATCAAGGTCCATGAAAACTGATAGAGGGAGGATGTTCTCCTGCTGGTTCATTTATTTCCTCGATGCGGTATTGACACTCGTCATACTTTGACAAGTTGTTAACACATTATCAGCAGTCGAGGGCTAGGCTTTCAGCGCTGCCGCTGTGGCGGCGTGTAAAACCGAATTTGTCGCCAGCACACTGGCCGAAGCCGAATCGAGCTCGCCATCGAGGTCGCTAAATGTACCGCCAGCCTGTTCCACGATAGGAACTAGTGCGGCAATATCGTAAATCTTGAGGTCGTGCTCTGCCACAATCTCAAGCGCACCTTCAGCCAGAAGCATGTAGCTCCAGAAGTCTCCATATGCTCGGGTTCGCCAAATTTTTCGGCTCAAATCAATTAGTTGAGGCAAACGGCCTGATTGATCCCAAAGTTGCAAGTTGTTGTAGCTCAGCGAGGCGTGAGCAAAATCAGCGATACCTGAGACCATTATTTGGCGTTGTGTTCCATCAATCTCACGAGTCCATGAGCCTATGCCCGGAGCGGCCCACCAGCGCCTACCCATGGCCGGAGCGGATACAACGCTCACGATTGGTTTGCCATCAACCGACAAGGCAATGAGTGAGGCCCAGACTGGTACGCCGCGCATGTAGTTGGCGGTTCCGTCAATCGGGTCAATAATCCAAGTTCGATTGGTGCTGCCACCGGTGGTTCCATACTCTTCACCAATAAGTGCATCGGTCGGAGCGTTTGCTTTCAGGTGGTCTTTGAGAGCCTGCTCAACGGCCTTGTCAGCATCGGTGACGGGGCTGCGGTCTGGCTTGGTCTCAACTTTCAGGTCTAGGGCGCGAAAGCGCTCCAGGGCAATCTTGTCGGCAATATCGGCAAGTTCTAGGGCCAGCTCAAGATCGGCTTGAAAGTTCATGTTGTAAGTCTATTCGCCGGGCTTTTCACCATGGCTGGCAAGTGAGGTGATCAGGCGGCGAAGCGAATCAACTCGGCCTGCACCGCTAGACCCCAATCTGCCCGCAGTAATGGCCTCATCAAGAGCGCAGTCAGGCGCATTTGCAGTATGGTCACAACCGCGAGGGCATGTCTCAATAATTGCCCACAGATCTTCGAACGAGCGCAAGAGGTTCTCTGGCTTGACATGGCCAAGTCCAAAAGAACGCACTCCAGGGGTGTCGATAATCCAGCCGTCCCCAAACTGCTCTTCGAGGCGAATGGCTCGGACCGAAGAGGACGTGTGGCGACCGCGGCCGGTAACCACGTTTACACCACCGGTTGCTCTTAGGGCGTGCGGCGCTAAAGCGTTGACCAAAGTGGATTTTCCAACGCCAGAGTGGCCTACAAATACAGTGGTTTGGCCCGTCAAGAGGTCTCTCAGGGCTGGTAATGCGGGTGCGTCGGATCGGTTTAGTACCACCGGAATGCTCAGCCCCTCGAAGTTCTTCAAGAACTCATCTGGATTGGCCAAGTCAGTTTTTGTAATTACCAGAATTGGTTTAAGCCCGGCGTCATACGCTGCTGCCAGGTATCGGTCTATCAGTCGGGTGCGTGGCTCAGGGTTGGCAATAGCTACGACAATCGCCATTTGAGTTGCGTTTGCCACAATCACGCGTTCAACTAAGTCAGAATCATCGGCACTTCTGCGCAGCAGTGATGTTCGCGGTTCCACGCGAACAATTCGGGCTAGAGCGCCCTGAGTTGTTGAAGTGTCTCCGGCAAGGGCTACCCGATCTCCAACGGCGGCGCCTTGCTTACGTAGTTCTTTGCCAAGAGTGGCGTTGATAATGCGGTCTTCAAGTTCTAAAAGCACCCGATATCGACCAACATCTACACCCAACACCAATCCAATTGGCGCTTCTTTGTGCTCGGGGCGTTTCTTGGTGCGGGGCTTGTTTCCTTTGGGGTTTGGTCGAACGCGAACGTCGGTTTCATCTAGGTCGTTTTGACCCGGATCAGGCTCATAGAGCCAACTCAAGCGTCTTCTCCAAGTTGGATTTGCCAGTCTGCTTGACCAAGCATTGAACTCCACATGTTGGCAAAATTTGGCATGGTCTTCGACGTGGTGTGGATGTCTTCAATCTGAATGCCTGGCACTCTGAGGCCAATAATTGCTCCAGCAGTCGCCATGCGGTGGTCTTCGTAGGTCTGCCAAAGGGCACCGTGAAGGTTTTCACTTGGGTCAATTTCGAGGCCATCGGGGGTCTCGCGAGCAATGCCGCCAATCCGGTTTATTTCGGCCGCCAGTGCTGCCAATCTGTCGGTCTCGTGGCCACGAAGGTGTGCTACGCCTCGAATAACCGTTGGGCTGTCAGCTAGGGCCGCCAGGGCAGCAATCACAGGGGTTAGCTCGCCACCAATAGACAAGTCAATGTCGATTCCGTGAATCTTGCCGGTTCCGGTGATTTTTAGTCCACCATTCTCGCGCACAATTGACGCACCCATTTGCTGCAAGATTCCGTCAAATTCGTCGCCAACCTGGGTTGTGTGTTCTGGCCAACCCTGAATAAAAACTGAGCCACCCGCAACCATGGCCGCAGCCAAGAATGGACCAGCGTTTGAAAGGTCTGGCTCAATTGCAACCTGGCCGCCAGAAATCTTTCCTGGCGCAACCCTCCACACTGCCTGCTCTGGCGATGACACCTTCACGCCACGCTTTGCCAAGCAGTCCAGAGTCATTTCAATGTGAGGCATCGATGGCAGGTGCTTGCCGACATGCTTTAGAGTAAGGCCGTTTTCAAAACGTGCGGCCGCCAAAAGTAGGCCAGAGACAAATTGGCTTGAGGCCGAGGCGTCAATGGTCACCTCACCACCTGAAACAACTCCGGTTCCGTGAACGGTAAACGGCAGTGAACCGGAGCCATTGTCGTCAACGCTGACGCCGAGCGCCCGAAGGCTGTCGATAGTGGTGTTCATTGGGCGTCTGCGGGCAGCTTCGTCGCCGTCGAATACCACATCTTGGTTGCTGAGCAGCGCGGCAGGTGGCACAAAGCGCATTACGGTGCCGGCAAGGCCGCAATCGATGGTCGCGGCATTTTCAAACGGCTTTGGTGTGACCAAAATAGAGCCGTCAGAATTCTTGGTGATTTCCGTGCCTAGCTTGCGCAGGGCATCAATCATCAATGAGCTGTCGCGAGATTTTAGGGTGTCTGTCAACAGCGTTGGTTCTGATGCCAAGGCTGACAAAACCAACTCACGGTTGTTGAGTGACTTTGACCCAGGAAGCGCAACCTGCGCATCAAGAGGCTGTTCAGCCACTGGGGCATGCCATGCCTGGGAATACTGGGAAGAAGTCATTAGTTAAATTTAGCATGTCTACTTTTGCCGCCTCAGGAATGGGATTCTCGCGCTCGCGGGTAAACTCAAAGGCAATGAAGCCACAAGAATCAGACAAAAAATTGACTCAGATTCACGAATTTGAGCAGCAAGCGTTGCCGCTAATGCCACAGCTTTACGGTGCCGCCTTGCGTTGGACTCGCAACCCTTCAGACGCTGAGGACCTAGTTCAAGAGACTCTAGCCAAAGCATTTGTTGCATGGGGGCAGTACCAGCAGGGTACCAATCTAAAAGCCTGGCTGTACCGAATAATGACCAACACTCACATCAATCTTTATAACAAGCGGGCAAAAGATCAGGCCAAGGGTGGCCTTGACGAGCTTGAAGACTGGCAGTTGGGTTCGGCAGAGTCAGTCACAGCGCACGCCTCTAGGTCGGCAGAGCTTGAAGCTATCGATAATCTTCCTTCTGAAACCATCAAGAAGGCTTTACATGCAATTCCAGACGAGTTTCGAATGGTGGTCTACTACGCGGTAGTTGACGGCCTGCCATACGCCGAAATCGCTGAAATTATGCAAACTCCGGTCGGAACAGTCATGAGCCGCCTGCACCGAGGCAAGAAGCTGCTGCGCAAACTACTTGCCGAATATGCAGAGCAAGAGGGCTATGACGTCTCTGACGCGAACAAAGAGGAGAACGCCAATGGATAACAGTATTGACTGCCAAGAAACCAAGCGTCACGTTCACGAATACCTGCACAACGAGCTATCTGGTGCCGAGGTAGAAGAAATTACCGCACACCTTGCCAACTGCGACAGCTGTGAGACTGACTACGACCTTGAGAACATGATTAACGGCGTAATCAAGGGTGCTTGCGACGAGGCTCCGCCTGCCGAGCTTGCTCAGCGCGTCATGAGTCGCATTCGCGACATTCAAGCTGGCGCCAGCCACTAGTTTTTACTCTGGCTCAGGCAACCCTAGCCACTCGTACCAGCCGCGGTTCAACACCAGCCAAGCTAGAAGCCCATGGCCCACCTGGCCAGGCAATCCGTGTTCAGAGTTTGCGATTTCTTGAACCCAGCTCTCATGCTCAACTAGAGGCCTAAAGCAATCCACGAACGGAATTCCTCGGCGAGACGCAACGTCTTCAAACCCCGATGCCAAATGCTCGATCTCAGAGTTCAGTTGCGGGTTGCGGTGAGGGGTTGGTCCCACCAAAAATGATTCGATACCGCTTCGGCGTGCTTCGTCCAGGATGGTTGCAATGTTCAAGCGGCTGCGTGAAATCGAGATTCCTGCAGCTGGATCGGTGTTGTTTAGTGCAATTACTAGCCGGTTTTCGGTCTGGTCACTGAACCTACGCTGAATTTCTTGAGCCCAACGCTCAGCCAACATGCTGGTGGTTTCATCAGGTGCCGGCAGAGCAAAGATGTCGACTCTAGGCGAGTTTGACGGGGTCTTGGAGGTCACACGACCCACCCAACCCATGCCTTTAGGGTCGCCCGCGGCAGAGACAATCGAGTCGCCAAGAATGACGATTCGAATGTCTTTACGCGGTTCGTGCAACATCTTTAGATAGTGAAGGCTCTGGCAATTAGGTCTGCCTGCTCAACTGCATGACGCTTCGCCGAACCAGTTGCCGGTGACGCGCTCGCTGGGCGTGAGACCAACTTGGCAACCTTGCCGTCCATGTAGCGTGGCAAGAACAAACCAATGTAGGTCCAAGGGCCCTGGTTAGCTGGCTCGTCTTGCACCCAGACCAACTCTGCGTTTGGGTACTGAGCGTAGGCGGCCTTGATTTCGTCAACCGGAGTTGGGTACAACTGCTCAACGCGAACGATCGCGGTGGTGCCGTCGTTGCGCTTCTGAGACTCAGCAAGTAGATCCCAGTAGACCTTGCCAGAGCAGAACAGCACGCGCTTGACGGCGTTGTTGTCTAGGCCCTGCTGGTCGCTGATAACCGGCTGGAAAGTACCATTGGTGAACTCTTCTACCGACGACGATGCAGCTTTCAGGCGCAGCATTGACTTTGGAGTGAAGACCACCAGCGGGCGCTTAGGGCTTGAATAGGCCTGGCGGCGCAATAGGTGGAAGTGGGATGCCGGGGTAGACGGCTGTGCCACAGTCATGTTGTTTTCAGCACACAACTGCAGGTAACGCTCGATGCGTGCAGATGAGTGGTCTGGGCCCTGGCCTTCGTAACCGTGAGGCAACAGAAGAACTACACCCGAGTGTTGGTTCCACTTTTGCTCTGCCGAAGAAATGAATTCGTCGATGATGGTCTGAGCGCCGTTGGCAAAGTCACCAAACTGGGCCTCCCAGAGCACAAGGGCATCCTTGTTTTCGACAGCGTAGCCGTACTCATAACCCATGGCAGCGTATTCGCTGAGTAGTGAGTCATAGATGTAGAACTTGGCTTGTTCTGCAGAAAGGTTGCGCAGAGGCATCCACTCCTGACCGTTTTCGCGGTCGTGGAACACTGCGTGGCGCTGAACAAAGGTGCCTCGGCGGCTGTCTTGGCCAGCCATGCGAACAGTCTTGCCCTCGAGGAGCAATGAGCCTAGAGCCAATAGCTCACCAAAGCCCCAGTCAATGCCACCCTCGCGGCTCATCTCGACGCGCTTTGCCAGCAATTGCTGCAACTTAGGGTGAACGTTGAAGCCAGGAGGCTGGTTGTTGTGGGCATCGCCAATTAGCTCAACCATGCTGCGCGAAATAGCTGTGGCCTGAGCCACACCAGTTACGTCGCTGGCTGTTGTGCCAATGCCCACTGGTCGTGATGGCAGTGCTGGTGCGGCAATCATGGCCTCGTGAACCTCAATAAAGGCGTTCTCGAGACGTGACTGGAAACCGGTGTTGGCGGCCTCAAACTCATCGTGGGTAATGTCGCCACGGCCTACTAGCGACTCTAGGTACAAGGTTCTGACAGAGCGCTTGGCTTCAATCAGGTTGTACATCAGTGGCTGAGTCATCGATGGGTCGTCGCCCTCGTTGTGGCCACGGCGGCGGTAGCAAATGATGTCGATTACTACGTCTTTCTTGAACTCCTGACGGAACTCAAAAGCCAGACGCGCAACTCGAACTACTGCCTCAGGGTCGTCTCCGTTTACGTGGAAGATTGGTGCCTGAATGCCCTTGGCAACGTCGGTGGCGTAAACAGTTGAACGTGACTCACCTGGAGGAGTTGTGAAACCAACCTGGTTGTTGATCACGATGTTGATGGTTCCACCGGTCTTGTAGCCACGAAGCTGTGACATGTTAAGTACCTCTGGAACAACACCCTGTCCAGCAAAAGCTGCGTCACCGTGGATGACCACTGGCAGCACCGGGAAGGTGTTGTTGATTACCGAATCGGTGCGGTCAAGCTTGGCGCGAACGATTCCCTCAACCACTGGGTTTACAGCCTCAAGGTGAGATGGGTTAGCGGCTAGAGATACTCGCACCTGCTTGCCATCCATGTTGGTGAATACACCCTCGGTGCCAAGGTGGTACTTGACGTCTCCCGAACCTTGCACGGTCTTGGTGTCAGTGTTACCTTCAAATTCTTTGAAAACCTGACCATAGGTCTTGCCAGCTACGTTGGTCAGCACGTTTAGGCGGCCGCGGTGGGCCATGCCGATTACAACTTCTTCTAGCTGAGCATCGGCTGCTTCTTGAAGAATCTCATCGAGCGCAGCAATAGTCGACTCGCCACCTTCAAGGCTGAAACGCTTTTGCCCAACAAACTTGGTCTGCAGGAAGGTTTCGAATGCCTCGGCCTCGTTTAGCTTCTCAAGAATTCGCAACTGCTCATCGCGCGTTGGCTTTGCATAGGCGCGCTCAAGTTTTGCCTGGAACCACTTGCGCTGAGCCGGGTCCTGAATGTGCATGTATTCAACACCAACGGTGCGGCAATAGCTGTCACGCAAAATCTTGTAGATCTCGCGGAATTCAGCCTTTGGCTTGCCACCAAAGCCGCCGGTCTTGAAAGTGCGGTCAAGATCCCAAAGGCTTAGACCGTGGTTCAAGATGTCCAGGTCCTCGTGTGAGCGCTGCTTGTATTCCAGCGGGTCAACGTCGGCCATCAGGTGTCCGCGAACGCGGTAGGCGTTGATTAGCTCTTGGATGCGGGTTTCTTTGGTGCGGTCATCGTGTTCATTACGCTCAAAGTCAGTAACCCAGCGAACTGGCACATAAGGAATACGCAGATCTGCAAAGATCTCGTCGTAGAAGCCGCGAGCACCAAGCAGCAGCTCGTGAATCTTCTTCAGGAACTCGCCTGAACCGGCACCCTGAATAACCCGGTGGTCGTAGGTTGAGGTCAGCGTGATGGTCTTGCTAACGCCAAGCTTCGAAAGCTGAGCGTCTGACATGCCCTGGAATTCAGCAGGGTAGTCCAAGGCTCCAGCGCCGACAATGCAACCCTGGCCCTTCATCAAACGAGGCACCGAGTGAACGGTTCCAATTCCGCCTGGATTGGTCAACGAAACAGTCGAGCCGGCAAAATCTGCACCGGTCAGCTTGTTTTCGCGAGCCTTCTTTACTAGATCTTCGTAGGCGCTGAGGTACTCAGCAAAGTTAAGTCGTTGAGCGCGCTTGATGTTCGGCACCAAAAGCGCACGAGTGCCGTCTTCTTTTGGAATGTCGATAGCCAGACCAAAGTTGATGTTTGCCGGGGTAACGGCGGTCGGCTTGTCATCGATGATGTCGTAGTAAACGTTCTGGCTCGGGAACTCTTTGAGGGCGCGAATAATTGCGTACCCAATGATGTGAGTGAACGAAACCTTGCCGCCACGGGTGCGTGCCAAGTGGCTGTTGATAACAATGCGGTTGTCGATCAGCAATTTAGCTGGAACGGTGCGCACTGAAGTTGCAGTTGGAACCTGTAGAGAGGCATCCATGTTGGTAGCCAGGGCCTTGGACATGCCCTTCAAAACAGTGAGCTTGTCTTGGTCTTCTTCGACCTCGTCAACCTGTGAGATGGCCTCGGTGACCGGTGCCTGAGCTGGAATTGGCTGCGGGCGTGGTTCAACACGGGTAGTTTTTGCAACCAGAGGTGCTGCAGGAACTGCCGGTGGGGCAGCAGGGGTAATCGGTGCGGTTGCGGCAACCACGGGTGCCGGTGCAATAGGCGCTGGTGCTGCCGCTGCCGGCTGTGCCGGAATTTGGCTGGCGCTGCCTGAGGCATGCGGGGTTTGGGTTGGGCGGTAGTTCTCGAGGATTGGCCACCAGGCCTTATCTACCGAGTCCGGGTTCGCTTGATACTGAGCGAACATTTCGTCTACTAGCCAGTCGTTGGCTCCGAAATTGTTTTCGCCATTTGTGTTCTCAGCGTTGCCTGACAGAGAAACCACCTCTTTATGATTATCCGTTCAATGTGCAGGCTTAAGCCTACCGGCTCGCGGCTTGCTGTTTGGTCGTTAACTGCGATTAGCGGGCCTATTTGGTAGGTAATCCCTGAGTATGCTTATTTCAATGGATAAAGCAGGTTATGACCATAGCCATTTGAGCGTGATTTCACGATGAACGAATGGCTAATGCTTGCGCTGGGGGCGCTTCTAACGGTTGGCACAGGTTTTTTTGTAGCCAGCGAATTCTCGATGCTTAACGTTGAAAGAAACGATCTTGAGGCTAGAGCCAGCCGCGGTGAAAAAGGACTCAGTGTACCAATTGCCGCGCTCAAGGCCACCAGCACCCATCTTTCAGGTGCTCAGCTAGGCATCACAATCACAACATTGCTCACGGGTTTTGTTGCCGAACCTGCGCTAACCACTTTGCTCTCGCCAGTATTCGCGGGACTGGGGTTGGATGGTAGCTCCCAGCGGGTTGTCTCCATCGTAGCTGGCATGGCTCTGGCCACTGTGTTTTCTTTCCTGATTGGCGAGCTGGTGCCTAAGAACATGGCGCTTTCGAGTCCATTGAAGGTACTGAAGTTTGTCATTGGTTTCCAGGTGGCCTTCACATGGCTTTTCAATTTCATGATTCGATTCCTCAATCTGACTGGAAACCGCATTGTGCGCTTCTTTGGTGTTGAGCCCAAGGAAGAGTTGAGTTCAACTCGAACGGCTGAGGAGTTGTCTTCTCTAGTGCGGCGTTCGGCAAGTACCGGATTGCTAGACGCGCAGACCGCGACGTTGCTAACCAAGACCTTGGCACTGAGCCAGCTGGTAGCTGCTGACGTTATGACGCCGCGGCCGCGCATGCACTCGCTAGATAAAGATGCCAGCCTGCAGGCTTTGATTGACGCCTCAATCAAGACCGGGCACTCGCGTTTCCCAATCTCTGACGGAACCACCGACGACATCATCGGTGTGGCCCATGTAAAGCAGGCCGCTGCGGTTCCCCGTGAAAAGCGCGCCGACGTTCCGGTTTCGGCTGTTATGGCACAGGTGCTGCGTGTGCCAGAAACCATGCGTCTCGAGACATTGATGGTTGAACTGCGCGCCAAAGGTTTGCAACTGGCCATAGTTGTAGATGAGTACGGCGGCACCGCGGGCCTCGCGACCCTCGAAGACTTGGTCGAAGAATTGGTCGGTGAACTTGCCGACGAGCATGACCGTGCCAAGGCAGGCATCACCCGTGGCGCAAATTCATCGGTCTTGTTCCCAGGTCTGATTCGCCCGGATGAACTGCGTGAGATGGCGATTAAAGTTCCTGCCGATGGCGCCTACGAGACGGTTGCTGGATTCATGATGAGCGAGCTCGGCAGAATTCCGACCACCGGCGACGAAGTAGATATTGAGGACGGCGTGCTTCGTGTTGAACGCATGGAAGGCCGCCGTGTTGACCGTGTGAGATTTACTCCGGCAAATGTGCAGGAGGTGTCTGAGTAATGACTTCTGATTTGCAAGGCCTAGTTTGGTTCGTTGTTCTTCTAGTGAGCAACGCATTCTTTGTGGGTGCTGAATTTGCTCTAATCAGCGCTCGCCGAGCTCAAATTGAGCCACGGGCCGAGGCCGGAAGTAAGCCGGCAAAAATCACCTTGCGGGCCATGGAAAATGTCTCACTCATGTTGGCGACTGCTCAGCTAGGAATCACAATTTCGTCGTTGTTGATTCTGTTGATTGCCGAGCCAAGTATTCACCACCTATTGGAATACCCGCTGCATGGCATTGGCCTGAGTGATGAATGGGTCGGTGGCGTCTCGTTTGCTATCACTCTCCTGTTGGTCACGTATCTGCACGTGGTGATTGGCGAGATGGTGCCAAAGAACTTGGCGCTGGCCTTGCCTGAGCGCTCAGCCCTTATCTTGACTCCGGTTCTCTACGGCTTTGCTATGGGTGTCAAGCCATTGGTTGCTGCGTTGAACTCAGTTTCTAACGGCATTTTGAGGCTTTTTGGATTCACTCCAAAAGACGAGGCCACAAGTTCGTACACGCTGGATCAAGTTGAAGACATTGTTGAGCACTCAACCCGTGAGGGTGCTCTATCTGATGTCAGCGGCACTCTCTCAAACACGTTTGAATTTACCGAAAAGCAGGTCATTGACGTGGCAGTTCCGGTTGAGAATCTGATTGCTTTTTCTTCGAGCGTCACACCTCGCGAGGTTGAGCAGGCAGTAGCAAAATACGGCTTCTCAAGGTACCCGCTAACCGATTCATCGGGGGAGTTAATGGGGTACCTTCACCTCAAAGACGTGATCGACCTTGAAGAAGACGAAATTGACGATGCGTTTCCAACCAAGCGAATCCGCAGTTTGATTTCGTTGCCGGCTTCGATGGAGCTCGAAGACGCCTTGGCCAGCATGCGCAGAGTTCACGCACACATGGCCAAAACGTTTGACAAGTCTGGCAATGTTCTAGGCGTGCTCTTTCTAGAAGACATTCTTGAAGAGCTAGTCGGCGAAGTGCAAGACGCCACTACCAAGTAGCGCGGCGATACTGCTTTGGTTTGTAATCGAGCTCAACACCAAGTTCATGAGCTGCTCGAATTGGCCAAGCGGCATCAAGCAAGCTAGCTCGGCCAATCATAATCACTTCGATTTCGCCGGCCTCCAAGATTGCCTCGGCCTGCATGCCTGAGGTGATCTGCCCTACAGCTGAGACCGGCTCGGATACGCGTTCGGCAACATATTCAGCCATCGGAACCTGGTAGCCAGGGCCAATTGGAATCTGAACGCCGGTGATAAGACCTCCGGTAGAAATGTCAAAAAGGTCTGCTCCCAATTCAGCGCACCACTGTGCCACTTGAGCCGTCTGAGCTTCATCCCACCCTCCGGCTTTGTAGTCGGTAGCTGAGAAGCGAATCAAAACCGGGACTTCACTGCCAACCTCATTGCGCACAGCCTTGACGATCTCAAGCAAAAAGCGTGCGCGGTTTTCTAGCGACCCACCAAACTCGTCTGTGCGCTTATTGGTTAGTGGTGACAGGAATTGGTGAATTAGATAACCGTGAGCGGCGTGGATTTCAAGCGCGTCAAAGCCGGCAACCAAGGCATTTCGGGCACCAATTGCAAAGGCCTGGACTAGGCCACTGATTTCATGAGCCTCAAGCTGGCGTGGAGCATCGTATCCATCAAAAGCCTCTGGGCTTGGTGCAACCGTTGGCCAACCCCCATCTGAGGCGGGAACCGAACCCTGCCCAGACCATTCTCGATAGGTCGAACCCTTGCGGCCAGCATGAGCAAGTTGGAGTGCGCTTTTGGCTCCTTGCGAGTGAATAAAGTCGTTAATTTTCGACCAAGCTGCAACCTGTTCTGCGTTCCAAATGCCAGGGCACCATGGTGAGATGCGGCCTTCGGGGCTAACTGCTGTGGCCTCTGCAATCACCATGCCGGCACCGCCCGAAGCCCGGGCGCCCAGGTGAACCAAATGCCAATCACCAACCACTCCATCTTTCCCTTCGCACGAATACTGGCACATTGGTGCAATGAAAACTCGGTTTCTGATTTCTAGATTGCGCAGTTTCAGTGGGGAAAAGAGTTTGCTCATGTGGTTAGTCTATTCAAATGCAGTCCATGCTTTCCCGGGTCTTGAGGCGCCCGAACGCCAGTGACGATAAGTATTCACGCGGAGTCGTGGGCTTTGTCACCGGCTCAAACGAGTATCCAGGGGCTGCGATTCTTGGGGTCACTGCTGCCATCAAGACTGGCGTTGGAATGGTGCGATATTTGGGTCCAGAACTGATTTCAGTCATGCTCGTGGACAGTCGGCCAGAGGTGGTTGTTCAGCCCGGCCGAGCGCAGGCGTGGGTGGTTGGTTCGGGCGTGGATCCGAAGGCAAGCCTCGAACAGGTTCGCCGAATTCACACCCTTGCCGCCCAGCCAGGATTGCTGGTGGCAGATGCTGGTGCGCTAGCGGTTATTGACTTTGGCCAGGTAGTTGCTGACTGTGTGCTCACCCCGCACGCTGGTGAAATGGTCAAGTTGCTGGAGAGGTTTGGTCAACTGCGTGATCGTGCTGCAGTTGAAGCCAACCCCGGCGCTGCCGCCCAGCTAGCGGCCAAACTAACCGGGCAAATTGTGATTCTCAAAGGTCATCAAACCGTCATTGCCAGTGCAACACAGACCATTGAATGCCAACCTGGGCCTGCCGATTTGGCCACTGCGGGTACCGGTGATGTGCTGGCCGGTGTTATCGGCGCGCTCTTGGCATCGAACGCTGCCCAGATAGCCGCCGGTGAAATTACCGTTATCGAGGTTTGCGCTGCGGCAGTTGAGTTGCACCGCCAGGCAGCCGAGTTGGCAAGTCAGGGCGGGCCAATTTCGGCCTTAGACGTTGCTGAATCAGTGCGCGAAGTCGTGAGGTTAAATCGTGCCTAAATTCCTAAGTTCCAGCTTTTGGCCTTTGGCTGCAGCCTCAGGACTGATTCACAGTTTGCTATTTTTTACCGCCGAGAATTACGGCCGAGTTGCCCCGTTTAACGATGTGCTGCTCTACGGATGGTGGCTTTTCAACATGCAAGGCGGTGACCTGCTCGGCATTTCGACTGATTGGGTCTACCCGTACCCAGCTTTGGTTCCAATGTTTTTGGCCATGGTTTTGGGGGCAGGTCAAAACATTCTGGCTGGCTGGGTGCTACTTCTTTTTCTGCTTAACACGCTACTGATAGGCCAACTTATCGATTGGGGTAGGGCCGGTCGTGAGACCCTCACGGCTGCATGGTTCTGGCTCGCTTTCATTCTGCTGCTTGGCCCAGTAGCTATTGGTCGCATCGATGCTGTTGCAACTGCGATAGCCGGTTTCGGGCTAATAGCTATTTCAAGAAACCGCTTTTCTCAGGCCATGGTCTATTTCACTTTGGGTGCGTGGGTGAAAATCTGGCCGGTGGCAATGGCTCTTGGTCTATTTATCTCTCGTGTTGGCCGAGTTGCTCTTTTCAGGGCAGCAATTATTGTGGTGGGTTCGGTCTTTGGGTTTGGGCTTCTGCTTGGCGGCGGCGCATCTTTGCTCTCGTTTGTTTCCACGCAGGGCACTCGAGGCATCCAGATTGAGGCTCCGGTTGCCACGTTTTGGCTATGGGATGCCAAGTTGGGGTCATCAGGGTCGGGTATTTATTTTGATCAGCAACTTTTGACGAATCAGGTTTCAGGGCCATGGGTGGCAGAGGTTTCTCAGTTGATGACAATTGCCATGGCGGTAGCACTGGTGATTACGGCTCTCCTTGGTTGGCGGGCCTTCAAGGCTGGAGTTGACTCGAATAAGTTGCTGGCTGCCGTGGCTCTAACCGCGGTACTAGACCTAATTGTTTTCAATAAGGTTGGGTCGCCCCAGTTCATGGGTTGGTTGGCAGTGCCAATAATGGCGGCCATCATCTTTGATCTCGATGGTTGGAAAGTGCCGATGATTTCAGGCTTGGCATTGGCAGGCGTCACTTTCATGATTTATCCGCTTTATTACCTTGACCTGATGGGTCTGGGTTGGCTAAGTATTGGCCTATTGACTGTTAGAAATATTGGTCTAGTACTGCTGCTGATTTGGGCAAATCGAAAACTAATCGCCTTGGTTGCAAAACCTGGGCTAGTTTGAGTCCTCAGCCTCGAGCAGTTCGGTAATCATCGGGCCAACGATGTCACGTTCAATTAGGAAACCGTCGTGACCATAAGCAGATTCAATGGTTCTCAGGCCACCACCCACGAGCTCGCTACCAATGTGTTCAGCGATCAGGGCCTGATCTTGGATAGGGAATAAACGGTCTGAAGAGATTCCAACTACGAGTGCGAGCGCCTTGATAGTTGAAAGGGCAGCGGCGACTCCACCGCGGCCACGACCCACATCGTGTGAATTCATGGCTTCGACCAGGGTGATGTAACTGTTGGCATCAAAACGGCGAGTGAACTTATTTCCATGGAAGTCGAGATAGCTTTCAACTGCAAAACGACCGCCGCCACCCATTGGGCTGACGCCAGACTGCCAACTACGGGCAAACCTGTCATTCAGCTCACCTGGTGAGCGATAGTTAATAAGGGCCATGCGGCGCGCCAAAGCCAAACCACGGTGCGGGCCAAAACCAGCCTTGGCATCGTAGTAATTGCCATCGTTGAACGCAGGGTCTGTCTTGATTGCTTCTACTTGCACTGAGTTCAAGGCAATTTGGTCAGCCGTCGAAACGGCAGGTGCAGCAATTACGGCAATCTTGCGCACTTCGTCTGGGTAGGTAATGGCCCACTCAAGAACATGCATGCCACCCATTGAGCCACCGATGATTGCAGCCCATTTCTTAATGCCGATCGCGTGGGCGAACTCATGCTGAGCATGCACCTGGTCGCGAATGGTCAAATACGGGAACATGGCGCCGTACTCGCGCCCGGTTGAATCGAGTGATGACGGGCCAGTGGTGCCCTGGCAACCGCCGAGAATGTTAGGAACTACGACGTAGTACTTATTCGTGTCAATAGCTAGGCCTGGGCCGATAAGGTCGCTCCACCAGCCCTCGGTTGGGTGCTGTTTGCTGGCCGGACCGGCAGCGTGCGAGTCACCGGTTAGTGCGTGCAGCACCAAAATTGCATTGCTGTGTTCATGATTCAACTGTCCCCAGGTCTCGAAGGCCACTCGAACCTGGCTCAAAACGCGCCCACTCTCTAACTTGAGGTTAGAAAGGGGAGCGAATTGACGGTCGCCCGCTGGGTCACCGTCGCGCCAAGCACCAGTAGCGGGTGGGCGGCCGATTAGTTGACGGCTTAGCTCATCCGTGATGAATGATGACGGGACGGTGTCCTCAGGGGTTTGAAATTCCATAGAGGTTTAAGCCTATCGGCTTGCCTCTACTTTGCTGCTTCGAAAGCGGTTTCTAGATCTGCGATTAGGTCGTCCACAGACTCGAGGCCAACTGACAAACGGATTAGCCCAGGAGTCACGCCCGAGGTTAGCTGCTGCTCTGGTGTCAGTTGTGAGTGTGTAGTTGATGCTGGGTGAATTACCAGAGAACGCACATCACCGATGTTTGCCACGTGGCTAAAGAGGTTTAGCCCGTCAACAAACTTGGCACCAGAGGTAACCCCGCCCTTGATCTCGAACGAGACAATTGCACCCGCACCCTTAGGTGAGTACTTTTGGGCGGCAGCATGCCATGGTGAGGTTGGCAAACCGGCATAGTTCACACTCTCAACCTGTGGGTGCTTGATCAGCCACTCGGCAATTTTCTGCGCGTTTGAAACGTGGCGCTCAACTCGTAGGCTCAGAGTCTCGATTCCCTGGATTAGCTGCCAAGCGCTAGCAGGTGCAATTGAAGCACCAATGTCGCGTAGCAACTGGACTCTGGCTTTGATGATGTAGGCAATGCCATCGCCCAGGGCCTGGCTGTAGTTGACTCCGTGGTAAGACGGGTCTGGTGTAGTTAGGCCCGGGAATTTGTCTGACTTGCTCCACTCAAACTTTCCACCGTCGACAATTACGCCGGCAACCACAGTGCCGTGCCCGCCCAAGAATTTGGTAGCCGAGTGCAAGACAATGTCGGCGCCAAACTCGATCGGACGAATCAAGTACGGGGTCGCAACCGTGTTGTCAACAATAAGCGGAACGCCATTCTTGTGTGCCACCTCAGAAACGCCGGTGATGTCCAGAATTGAAACCTTTGGGTTTCCAATGGTTTCTGCAAAGAAGGCCTTGGTGTTTGGTTTTACAGCTGCTTGCCACTCAGCCAGGTCATCCTGGTTCTCGACAAAAGTAGTGGTGATGCCCAGTTTTGGCAGGGTGTACTTGAACAAGTTGTAGGTTCCGCCATAGATGCTAGATGAAGCCACAATGTGGTCTCCCGCCTCGGCGATGTTCAGAATGGCAAAGGTTTCAGCAGCCTGACCAGACGAAAGGAGCAGTGCCGCAGTTCCACCCTCAAGGGCCGCAATTCGCTTTTCTGCAACGTCCTGGGTTGGGTTCATAATTCGGGTGTAAATGTTGCCAAATTCAGCAAGTCCAAACAGCTTTGCCGCGTGTTCACTTGAATTGAATGTGTAGGCAGTGGTTTGGTAAATCGGGGTAACGCGTGCATTGGTAGTTGGGTCAGGTGCCGCACCGGCGTGAATCTGTGCGGTTTCAAAGCCCCAGTTGCTTGGATCCGTGCTCATTTGTTCCTCCAGAATTAGTTTGCAACCCGAAAATTTATCTGTTTTCGCGAAGAATGTGTGTCTACATTACGAGTAATCTCGTTCACTTCGAACCTTCAGTGAAACAGACCGTAATCTGAGGCATACGCTTAAGACATGTTTTTCGAGCAAATGCACCCCACCTGGCAGGATGCCTTGGCTTCAAGCCGGCCGTTGTTGGAGTCTCTCGAAGAAAAAGTTCTTGCTCGGTCAACGGATATGGTGCCCGAGATTGGCAATGTGATGAAGGCTTTTGACTTGCCGCTCGATCAAGTTCGCGTTCTAATCGTGGGGCAGGACCCTTACCCAACTGCTGGGCATGCTATTGGGCTCTCATTCGCGGTGTCGCCAGATGTCAAGCCGCTACCGCGGAGCCTAAAAAACATGATGATTGAGCTCCGCGATGATCTGGGTCGAGGCGTTTCGGCCGAGGGGGATCTGCGCAGGTGGGTCGATCAGGGGGTCCTTCTGCTGAACCGCCACCTGACCACTGATCTGTCCGAGCCCGGTGCTCACTCCGGGCTAGGCTGGGCTGAATTCACCGACCGGGTAATTGCCGTGCTCAATCGAAAACTTGGCCGAAACTTGGTGGCTGTGCTGTGGGGGAATCAGGCTCAGGAGCTTCGAAGTGCTCTTTGTGACTGCACGGTTATTGCATCGGCTCACCCGAGCCCGTTGTCGGCTCGACGAGGTTTCTTTGGTTCGAAGCCTTTTTCCAAAACTAATGACGCTCTCGTGCAAGCGGGTTTGCCACCGATTGATTGGTCCTGCTAGAAAGGCATCATGGCGTTAGATTCTGAATCCCGGTGGCGGTTGGTTCGCCTTAAGCGCGCCAAGGGAGAACAACCGGATCCAAATGTCATCACGATTCAGGCGGCTACCTTAGAAGACATTCCTCAGTGTGCCGAGATTTATAACTACTACATTCGCAACAGCGTGGTCACCTTCGACGAAGACGCTATGACCCTTGAGCAATGGCGAGAAAAGTTTCGTTGGTTAACCAGCATCGACATGCCATTTCTGGTCGCTAAGTCATCCGGTGGTCAAACTCTTGGGTTCGCCTATGTGGGGCCTTGGCGTCAAAAAGCTGCTTACCGTCGCACCGTGGAGGATTCAATTTATCTGCGGCCAGCGGCAATCGGCAAGCGAGTCGGAACCAAGTTGCTGGGTGAACTAATTGAGCAATCCCGGGCTGCCGGTATCAAGGAAATCGTCGCGGTGATTTCAGATAAGGGCGCCGAGTCATCGATTGCATTGCACGAGCGTTTTGGCTTCAAACACCAAGGTCACCTGGGTAAAGTTGGCTTCAAGTTTGGCCGCTGGTTGGGCACAATCCTAATGCAAAAGAGCCTGTAGTCCTCAGGGTATTGTCAGCCTTTCGCAATAGGCTTGAAGCATGAGAATCAAGCGGGGAGCCCTGGCGGGCATCATGGCTGCCGTTGTCTCCATCGCAACGTTGATTCCCGCTCAAGGGGCCGAAGCGGTAACTTATAAATCAGCAAGTGCGGTTAGGTCGCTAAAGAGTGCAGATGCTTGGTTGTCTACTTCACCAAGAACACCACGCATCAAATTAAGCTGGGTCAAGCCTGCCTATACCTATAGCGCCACAATCGTGGGTTACGCCATTCAGTCCAAGCTCACCGGAGTAGACAGCGCCACCTGGAAAACTTTGGTTTCAAATACCAAGTCCACAGCCACTTCAGCCATAGTCTCTTCAGGCCTAACGTTGGGTGTAAACCAGACTTTTAGGGTTCGTGCCATCACAAAGCGTTATTCCAAAACGCTTTGGGGCGCCTACTCAGACACCTCAACCCGCAAGCCAACTGGCAAGCCATCTAACCCAATACTTTTAGGTGACAATTCGGTGGTTCCGGGATCTTCGGGAACCTACACAGCGGTTTGGGCACCTCAAAGCGCTTCGCAAACTGGCGGCCTGCAAGTCACCTATACGGCCACCGCATCGCTTAACGGCGCATCGGTTTCTTCATGTCAATTGGTTACTCGGGTTGAGGCAGAAGACGCTGCCAACCGATTGCGCTCTTGTGAAATTCCAGCGCTTTCAACCAATCAGGCATACAAGATTTCCTTGGCGGTCAAGAATTATCGCGGTTCAGGGTCAAACACCGATCAAAGCATCCCCGCTGACTCGCTCTTCGGTTTGCAGTGGTACCTGGGTGAGTCAAATGGTGTGTCGGCCACTCGGGCCTGGACCGCTACAAAGGGTTCAACGTCGGTGGTAGTTGCAGTGCTTGACAGCGGTATCACCAAGCACGCCGACCTAGACGGGCAGGTCGTCTCAGGGTATGACTTCGTTGCGAATCGTGACACCGCACCATCCGGTGATGGTGACGGATGGGACAGTGACGCGACTGATACCGGGAATCCATTGGAAGACCCAAATAATCAAGAAGATAATGCACAATGGCACGGCACCCACGTTGCTGGAATTATCGCGGCCCGTCAAGATTCGGCCGGCATAGTTGGGTTGGCTCCTCGGGTAAAGATTCAGCCAGTGCGCGTAATTGGCCCAAACGGAGGAAACCTGTGCGATCTCTCTTATGCCATTCGTTGGGCTGCTGGCGTTTCCTATGAGGCGCTGCCGGGCTGCGATTCCTTTAGCGGAGTTCCGGTCAATAAAACACCTGCCCGAGTTATCAATATTTCATTAGAGGCGAACGGTTACTGCCCCTCTATTTTGCAGAATGCCATCAACGCCGCCCAGGACCGCGGGGCAATTCTGGTGGCGGCTGCAGGCAATTCGGCAGTAGCCAATTCGACAGTGTCGCCAACCAGCTGCCAAGGGCCAATTTCAGTGGGCGCAACTGACTATTCAGGCGATAAAACTAGTTACACAAACTACGACGTTGATATTTCTGCGCCAGGCGGAACCTACCAAACTTTCGCCGGTGCCCCAAGCCTGGCGAGCTACGGCTCTTATAACGGGACCATTTTGTCTACCTGGAATACAGGGCAGGCTGGGCCTGTGGCTGGCACTTATCTAGGGGTTTCGGGAACCAGTATGGCCGCTCCGGTGGTATCTGGAATCGTGGCGTTGATGGTATCCATTAGACCCAAAGCCACTTATGCGCAGATCGCCTCCGCGCTCATTGAATCAGCAAGGCCTTTTGAGCAGGGCACTGACTGTTCTGTCTTAGGCAATTGCGGATCAGGCATTGCCAACGCGGCAGAAGCTCTGAGGTACTTGGTCTTCGATATCGGGTAGAGCCTGCTAAGCAGGGCTCTTGACTACTTCAATCCTTGTAATGCGTGAGCGCAAGATACTCATGGCGTCGTCGGTCATGCCGTCATCGGTAACCAGAATGTTGGCGTCTTCGAGTCGAGCAAAAGTACTGAAACCCATCTCGCCCCATTTGGTGTGGTCAGCCAAAACTACAAGCTTTCTTGCTTGATTCAAAACCGCACGGTTTGTTTCGGCCTCAATGAGATTTGGTGAGCTAAACCCCGCGTGCGGGTGCATTCCGTGCGTGCCCATAAAGACTGTGTCTAAGTTAAAGTCAGCAAATGCGTTAACCGCAATTTGCCCAACAAAAGAGTCGGTTGGGGTTCTGATTCCGCCGGTCAAAATCACTGTCTGATCGCTGCGGCCTTCGCGGTGCAAAAAGTCAGAAACCGGTAGTGAGTTGGTCACCACGGTTAGCAGGGGAACATCAGCAAGTTTTTTAGCCAGAGCGTAGACCGTGCTTCCACCCATCAGTGCAATAGCTGCACCCGGCTGCACCAACGTTGCCGCCCGAGATGCAATTGCATCCTTATTCACAGATTCCAACAAAGACTTGGCGGTGAATGGTGGTTCGC
>JACCEA011990295.1_pt1 | contig 30421 bp, 45 predicted proteins | sample 7449851 | NCBI WGS metagenome assembly JACCEA01 (sample SAMN15323453, study PRJNA562643) | freshwater metagenome | isolation source: river surface water | place: USA:Blue River Watershed | collected 2017-08-18
AACTTTTGCCCGCTTAGGTCGTTGAATTTCATATAGCCTCCTTTGTCACTATGGATTAGGTACTCTATTATACACCCTTAGTGACAATTTTTGGCAATATTATTACACTTATTTCTTGTGCCTCGCCCTATAATCCGCCCTAAGCTGAGCCTTACGGGCTTGATAATCTGCTGATGACATGTTGAACTGACCATATAGCTGGTTGTTTCCGCCACCATAGATGTTGTAACCAGACTTTCCAGGCTTAGGAGAAAGCCTTAAGTTATACTGATTACGGTTTCCGTAGACGTTGACGTTTCCGTTATATGGATTGACCCTGTAGTATCCTTGGTAGGTATTGTACTTACCGTAGATAGGATAGACCTGGGCCATAGCTGGTGTACCAGCCATGACCAAAAAGAAGAGTATAGCAATAGTTGTTTTCATGTTTACACCAACTGATACTTATGGGCGTATTGCCCTGGCTTGAAATAGGCGGCAGCGCGTTGCTGCATCTTTGTAATTACCTTTTGAATGGCAACTGGTGGCACCTTCTTGGTGGGGCGAGTTTGTGCCATATTAGCGCGACCAATAGCGATTTCTAGAGCGCGGTCCTTATCGAAGTGGTCCCTTGGAAGAATAGCGGAACAACCTTGAAGGCGTCCCTTCTGAATGATAACGCGCTTTTCCTTTTCGCGTACAGCGCTCCAACCAATAGAGTGGTTATCCAGAGCAACGACTACACCGATTCTCCTACCATGTTCATTACGCACGTATTCTACTAACATGTTTCTGTCCTCAAAAAGTTTCCAATAAAAAAGCCGATACGTACATTGTATCGGCAAAAATCAAAATGTCAAGACGCTAAGAACGGAATCGAACCGTTTAACGCTGCTTTTGCAGAGCGGCTCCCCACCACGGGAAATTAGTTTTCCTAGCGAAACGTAGGCGTTAGCCTACTTCTTGCAGCAAGCTGCGTCACCGCAGTCGCCACACTTCTCACACTTGCAGCAGGCACAATCCACGCAGTCGCAACTTGCGCAGGCACAGCACTTACAAACTGGACCAAGGCCCACGTTAACAGAACATCCAGCTACTAAAAGAAGTGCTGCGCACAATAATATCGTTTTCATTTGTCTACTCCATTGAAAGGTTTGACTCGGAACTCATATAACTCAGTATCCCTATACTTTCCTAACAATGTCCTCAGTGGTTCGTTAGAATTTGTGACTAGTTTCCAATGTCTGTTGATATGAAAGTTATCGCCAAACCATTTGTGTGCATACTCACAATCTATTGCACGTTTCTCTACTCTGAAAATCAAGGTATCTCCATCTATTGGTAGTAGACCACCGCGCAACCATTCCTCGCTGCCGTCTACAAAGTTCTTAAATGTAGTTATAAAGTCTAAGATTTTCATAAGAGCCCACAGGTGGAATCGAACCGCCATCCTGCCGATACCAACGGCAAATAATAACCACTATACTATGCAGGCAAGAGCCAAAGTGGGGAGTCGAACCCCATACCACTCATTACGAAAGAGCGGGCTAACCATTAGCCAAGGCTTATTTTAGCCAGTTTTGCAACTGTGATGGAGTTTGCAAACCGGCCTGCTTTTTTACCACTTTATTGGTTGGACTAACGATTACCAGGGTTGGCAGCGCGCCCACGCCATATTTCTGTGTCAATTCTTTGTTCTTATCCGTATCTACCTCAACTACATTATAGTTCTTAAGAGCTTCTACGGCCTTGGGGTCTTTAAGGTTCTTGTGCATAGACTTACACGGACCACACCACGTAGCATGAAACACCAATAAGGTATTCATTTTCTTAGAATCTCCAGCATTTGAGGTGGTCGTCCATGCTAAAAGCAGCGCCACAAGTAGGAAAAGTCCCTTTCTCATACTCTATTATACACGAAAAATTCAGAAAGTCAAGGCCCTAAAAGTGGACGAAGCCCAGTATTTCGGCTTACTACGTGCGCACGGGCTGTTATCTCCATATCTGGCTTATCGTCGTTTATCAGCCATCGTTCCCCAGCAGTAATATCCATAATTAGCCTATGGTATCTAATTCCCAGCTTTTCAAGCTGAGCCTCTGTCTGCTTTTTATGCATCTCAGAACGGGCTGTAGTAATAATAATATGGCTGTCAGCGGCAAGTTCCTGCTCTATAAATTCAAGAACTCCGTCCAATAGGATTGGTTCCGCCCAAATCATATCCTCATATGTTCCTTGATGATGGACTAGGGTTCCGTCCATATCAATAAAGATTGTTCTTGGTTTAAGCCTTTCGCTCATTTCAGTAACAGTTCACTCCCTCTATACGAATAGTCATAGTCTATTGCCGTCAGGCCCAGTTTCTCGCAGAAGCCCCTTTTATCATCGTCTTTCAAAACGAAAAACATGAAGCCGTTTCCGCCAGCTCCCAATAGTTTACCACCGATTGCGCCGTTGTCAAGGGCTTTGTCGTAAATTCCATTTATGTGGTCGTTTGTAATTTCGGTAGAGATTGACCTTTTCAACTGCCAGCTACGATGTAGAAGGCTTCCTATCTCCTGTATATCCTCATTTTCAAAGGCAATAAGCCCATGCTCAGCCAAGTTAAGAATCTGGCGCTTAATCCCAACACTCTCTTTATTGTCGTGAGATGCAGCTATGCCGAAGGAATTACGGCTAAAACCTGTATGACATAGCACAGAGCGGCTTCTGAACTCTTGGAGGAATTCTATGGAAACAGGAAGGGGGCGAACATAGAAGCTGCCATCATAGAGAATCTGGATACTGTTCACACCGCCATAGGCTGCCCAAATTTGGTCTTGGACACCGCCCGGCTCATTAAGTATCTGTCGTTCGACCTTAATGGCTTCTTGGGCTATTTGCTTATTGCTTAAGGTTTCTTTTCCATTCTGGTAAACGTCTAGGGCATGAATAAGTCCGACAACCAACGATGACGATGAGCCGATACCAGTACGCGCTGGTAAATCGCCCTGCACAGCAATTGAAAGACCGTCCTCGACCTGTTTGAACTCAAGGGTGCCCTTTACGCCTGGATTTTGGATTTCAAAGTTATTCTTAACGCTTTCTATTATGGAGTACGTTACCCTTGTCTTGTAATCAAAGATATTATGATTCTGACGTAGAGTAATATAGCAATACTTATCTATAGTGAATCCAACCAATAGAGAACCATACCTACTGTAGAAACTAGGATAATCGCTACTACCACCAAATAGTGATAGTCTATAGGGGGTTCTCGTTATAATCATACGTTTTTCATGTAGCCCAGCAGTGATGGATTGTTTGGTAAGACAGAGTAGAAGCGTATCAACTCTACTATACCGTCTTTTAGCGATTTGTTTGGTTGCCAGCCCGTCTTGTATAACTTTTCAGAGGAAACCACATAGTCTCTCTGGTCGGGGTCTGTCTTGCTTATCTTCCTTGTCTCAAACAACAGGTATTTACCTATAACGTCGAGCAGGTCGCCCTTGCTCATATTTAGGCTATCGTTGCCTAAGTTGTAAACGTTGTTACGCAAAGCCTCGTTCTCTATTGCATAGCTAAATGCACTACAAATGTCATCTATGTGAATATAGTTGCGCATAAAGCTGTCATCGAAGATTTCAACTACGCCCTTTGTAACTGCCTCATGTACAAGAGTATTCACCAACAGGTCGAGGCGATGGCGTGGAGAATAACCAAACACAGTAGCAAGGCGGAAAACAACGTGGTTTGGGTGCTTGCGTACCACATATTCAGCTTCATCCTTTAGTTGGCCATACAATGAAATTGGGTTAAGTGGCGTTTCCTCGGTGCAGACTGTATCCTTTGCTTTACCATATCCGCTATTTGTGTTAGGAAATATAACAAGCTGGTCCTCTCGTAGCACAGAAATAAGGTTAGAGACTGCATCAAGGTTTACTTTGCGGGCGAACCCTGGATTCTTATCGCAGGCCGGCGCTCCTACTATTGCAGCCAAAGGTATAACAACGTCGGCGGACTGTACCAATTCTAGGAGCTTGCCTTTCAATTGGGTAACATCGGCTTTTACAAACTGTACACTCTGGAGAGATTGGAATACGAAGGGGCCTTGGTCATACATTAGGTTGTCGGCCACTATGACCTTATATTTTTTTGGCAACTGCCCACAAGAAACATTGTAGTTTACTTGCCACTGTAGCTGCTGAGCTAATTTAGCTCCTATATATCCCGCACCACCCGTTATTAAAACTGTTTTCATTCGTTGTGTTCTCTGTACCAATTAAGAGCCCTTTTAATTATCTGACTGCTTGAGTCATACTTATCGTGTCCACCAACCCCATAAACTACATCACACTCTATTTCCTTGCAAACCTCTTCTTCGGCTGAAGCCTGAGAGCTATATCTACCTCTATCTCCTCCATTAGCAAAGATATGTGGGCGAATCTCTTTAAGGGTCTTACAAACCGTTGCGTCTGTATCCACAGACAATACAACGCCGTCAACCAGCTTTATATTCCTAATTATCTCCACCCTAGCCTTTTCATCTAAAAATGGGCAAGAACCTTTGAGGGCGACCTGCTTATCGTTGTTCACGATTACTACTAAGTGCGTGCCCAGTTCTTTAGCAGCCCAAAATAGCCTAAGATGCCCCTCATGCAACGGGTTGAAAAAACCAGATACAGCAACATATACTCTACTTGGGTCTACCTCCCAACAAGCTAGGTGTGTATTCCAGGTCCATCTATCATAAGCTTCTCTCATATTTTCCTCAGTGTGGTAGTAACCACATCACAGATACGATATATGTCATTAGGACTTAATAGCTTATGGACTCCAATATGAATACCATTATCGCCAACATACTCTGCTTCTGGAAAATCCCCAAGTTTATGCCCTAGATAGGCAAACGCCCTATGCTGGGTTGGCATAGACCCAAAGTTACGCTTCCAGGCAATATCGGCCTTATCTAGCGCGTCCGTAAGCGTCTTAACCTTTCCAGGCTGCTTCAACGTAATACTAAAGGCGTGTGGGGCATTTACTCTATCAATACCCTCTTCAACGAAATGGGCCTTATCCTCTAAACCACCACATGCCGCCCTTATCCTTGTAACGTTCTTCTTTCTGTGTCCAAAAATTTCCCAAAACAAGTCTATTTCTTCCAAGCCAACAGAGAGGTGTAGGTCTGTAGGCTTGAAGTTTAAGCCAAATACTTGATGGTCAAAGTAAGCACCGCCGCCCATACGGCCATGAGAACGTATTGCCTCTATGTTCTTATCTATATATTCATTGTTAGAACTCACTACCGAACTTTCGCACGCAAAAATTATATGCGCGAGAAAGTGAGAAGAGGTTTCCATTTGTGCATAGTCTAGTGCAAACTTATGTTTGAATGTACTGCCATATGCTTCACAATTATCAACTATGAGGACTAACCCATGTCTTTGTGCAATATCCTGTATTACATCTAATTCGGCGGGACGACCCATAAGGTTTACAGCCATAATAGCCCTTGTCTTAGGGGTGATAGCATCCTCTATTTTAGTGTAGTTTATATTAAGGGTTTCTCTTTCTACATCAACAAACACAGGTACAAAACCAGCAGCTCGAATCGAATTGGCGGTTGCAATAAAAGACAACGAGGGACATATAACTTCATCTCCTATTTTAGCTCCAGCTATTTCATAGAGAGCCATACAACAGGCAGTATCAGCGGCGGTGCCGGAACTCAGCGCTCGCGCATATTTATAATCAAAAAGCTTCTTCCACTTGTCCTCAAACTTTTTAACGACAGGCCCCATCGTCAACCAACCGCTCTCCAAACAGTCAAGAACGTTTTGTTTTGTTTTTTCTGTAAGTTGGAAGGCACCAAACTCTATTCTACTCATTGTTAATCCTAAATCTTTGTTTTTTACGTTCTAAACACAGCTTATCGCTGTAACCATCTTTGTACATAATATCATATAGCGATGCCATATGCTTCGATGTTATATCTAATGTATAATATGGCATCCCAGTCTGCCTACCAATGTGTACTCTAAGTTTTCCTTTTCCATTCAATATTTTATGGTTAATAGAATTAAGTAGAACAGGGCTTGCAGAACAAAAATTCGCAGCACCACCATCCTTTTTAACCGACCCATCTCCATCAAAATATCCTCTCAAAAAATCTCCATATAATTCTGGCCTTAGTGCTTCTGGAAACGTTTCGTGTCCAGTTTTTCTATGCTCTATGTCAAAATTGAATAAATCGGAGACCAGTTCCTTACTATGAATGGTAAGTGTTGCATATGTTAATACCATATTTGTTTGAGATAGCTTAGACCAATGCCTTATTGGTCCAGTATATCGCATTACATTTTTAATAGTAGCTAATATAGATTCGTCTTTATTATTCACGCCAAATGATAGAATTCTTCCTTTTCTTACACACCCATCTGCTAAAATAAAGCCCAATATATAAGCCATATCTCTCGACTGTGTGCGGAAAAATCCGTCATTACACTTATGTCTAACCTGCTTTCTTTTATTAATGCCGTACTGAAATAACCATCTCGCTATAGTATGGTGGTCAGTTTTATATTTTCGTGCAATACTAGATAAACTAAGCTCCTTATCTACATATAGGGCCAATAGACTATCTTTGGTTATGACATTAAGAAATTTACTATAATCTTTTATCTTTTTAATATCAATATTATTTTTATGTAACAGGTCTAAAATCCACTTTTTTGATACATTATATTTTTTACATAACTGAATAGAAGACTGCCCATCTATATACTCTTGAATAATTTGTTGTTGGATAAGCTTATCTTGAGTAATCTTAGGTTTTTTAATGTGGTACTTTTTACATAAGCGATAAAATTGCGTTTGGGATATCCCAAATCTACTGCATATCTCCTGTGGAGACAGGTTATTTTCTATATATTCTTTATATAGCTCTTGTTGTGTGGGGTTTGCCATGGTTAATTATACACCAATTCATCCAATTTTTTCAGGACTTACTGAATTATTTTCGCCAGATTGGTATAAATCCCCATGTTCTACCAGTATAAAGCTTTTATTTGGTTCATTATGTGCAAAACAATAAGCAGGCTCTATCATATCTGCGTCCACCAGATTGAATACTGGTATATTGGTCGACATACCCCTAAATTCATTGACGTACTCGCTAGAATGCTGAAACCCAGGATGTAAGGGTTGGATGGACCCCACCACTATTTTAGTGATTACTTTAGGATTAGACTCCCCATCCGACATAGCCGCCCACTTATCTAGGTGATTGAAGATTTGGTTGCAGGCTAGTATGGCAAAGTTGAAACGAGGATAAATTGAGACAGGAAGAAAGCCCTCTAGGGCAAGTCCTATGCAAAACCCAGCTTGAAAGTCCTCGGCAACAGGTAGCTCTAGAAGCTGTTCCTTTGGAATGTCTTTAAGTTGCTTGGTTACGGCTGTGCCAGGATATGCTACGGCCTGACCAACGAAGATAACCTTTTGGTCTTTTGCTAGTTCCTCTGCCGCCATTTTTAGTTTATCGAAATATGTCATTAGAAGCTCACGAAGGTTCCTACGCCACTATGCGGGTAATTTAACTTATACTTATAGTAAATCAACTTATCTGTCTTATAGTAAACCAACTTATCTGTCTTATCCAAATACTCAATCTCGTTAAACGTGGACCCAATTCCAAAGAGCTTACGAACACAGTCCCAACAAGACTCGCCCCAAGCCTCATCGGTTATTGTTCCTACCGACTTACCGTTGTCTCCAATTACCCAAGTAATAGGCAGGTCATGATTTAAGGAGTATCTGATTGATTCACTGGCTATTCCGGTCATTGCCGTCATATCCCCAATAAACGCCCACACCTTATTCGTGCCGCCCCTTTTCTTTATCGCCCAGGCCGTTCCTACTGCAATAGGGCAGATACCGCCCACAATAGCAGAAGAATATACCTTATATTTTGGAAACATCAGTGTTATTGATTTTCCTTCTAAAATCTTCTTCTTCACATCTTCTGGAGGAACACCCTTTAGTAAGCACTCCAGGTGACTGGCCCAAGTAGTAAAAACATAGTCATCTGACTTCACGTTCTCGAACACCTTAATAAGATGCTCTTCGTTTCCATCTCTTAAGTGAATCGGGCCACGAATAGCGCCAGTCTTATAGATAGCTTCTATGTCTTTTTCAAAATCAATTAAGTCTTGTTTGTTCATTAATATACCAATCTATTGTTTTCTTTAATCCCTCTGTTGGGACCGTAAACTCTATAGGATTATCCTTAAATACCTTAACCATATTGCCAGGAGCCAGCATCTTTTGGAACTGCCCATCTGGCTTAGATGTATCCCAAACAATTTTTCCCTTATACTCCATTACATCAGCTATGATTTCAGCTATTCCCTTTATTGAAATATCTGTAAACGAACCTATGTTTAAAGGGAGCTTAGGGTCATCGTAATATTGAAGGGCGTTAACAATTCCCTTCGCAACATCATCAACATATATAATTTCGCGTCTAGGCTTACCCGTACCCCAACACTCAACAAATGGCAGATTGTTTATTTTGGCGTCGTAGAATTTCTTTATCAAGCCACCGACCACCTTAGTCTTGTTTACGTCATAGGAGTCGTAGGGGCCATAACAGGTGTTAAAGACAACCGACACATACTTTAGACCGTATTGTTTGTGTATCTGCCTACAAAATGCTAGAATATTGCGCTTACTTAGGCCGTGAGCCTCAACACTTTCGTTTGGTGGCCCTGCCCAAAACTTTTCCTCAAGCAGAATGTTGGTATCTGGATAAGCACAAGATGAGAGTGGGGATACAACCTTTTGGATGTTGTTTTCTACACAAGCCTGTAATACGTTCAGGGCCATTTGTGTTGTGCGATAGAAGATATCGGCTGGATACTTGGCGTTGAAACCTATATTCCCATTGTAGCCAGCGCAATGTATACAATAGTCTGCGCCCCTAATTTGTGTTAGGGCCGTGTAATACTGTAACAAATCGGTAACAGCATTATGGGATATTTGCTTAGGTATCGCCCCTCTATTATATAGCTCTGTAGCAACGGCGCGGCCCACCATAGAATGACCACCAGTGATAGCTACTTTTTTACCCTCTAATTGTAGCACGTATAGCCTCTAACGATGTTGGATATTTATATTCAAAACCAGTATGTTTAATGAGAGAGCTATCAATATAGACCTTTTTATTGTCGCCCTTCCAGTTTGCAGATTCTCCAAGCCAGCTTACAGCCTTATTTTGCCTATAAAACGACTCGATTTCTTCAACAATTTGGTTGACAGCAACGGGTTCCTCATTACCTATATTATAGACACCAGTTATGTCGTTGGCAAGGACATGCTGTATACATCTTACCGTATCATTGATATGAGTAAATGGCTTAGTAGACCCTGGATATGCGCCTATGACCTCTAATATATGATTGTGATTATATTTATATATTAGGTCTTTTAGAACTCCATGTGTATTATTAGGACCAACATTAGCACACAACCTCAATATAGTGTGCTTTATCCCATACATTTGTATTAGATTCTCTGATGCTAGCTTAGAAAATCCATATGGAGATGAGGGGATAGTAGGAGATTCTTCTGTCGCATCAAAATAATCACCATATACCGCCGCCGATGATGCGAAAACAACGTGGCAACTCTTTTTGCAATTTTGTACTATATCCAGAGTAAGCTTTACATTAGACCTATATAGGCTATCTGTGTCATTATTTTTAATAAGAGGATTAGCCGCTAAGTGAATTATTGTGTCGTAATCTCCTATAGAAACAGTATGTGCTAAATCCTGTCTTCTATCGAAAATATCAAGCTTTTCTATATGCAACACGGCTTCTGTAGCGCCTACAGTAAGCTTTTCAATTAAATGCTTGCCTATAAACCCAGTTCCACCAGTTATCAACATTTTCATACTGCGTAAAACTCCTGCTCGGCCAACTTATCATATGACGAAGGAACACCACGGGTGAACCTACGCTTCCAAACCTCTGGTGTATTCTTCCAGTTGTCGTATGGAATCACTCCCCTATCATTTGGCTTACTATACATATCTAAGAAGATAGGCCAATCGTGGCCGACCTGTGCGTTATGTATGGGCGCGTGGTCGCCAGTTGTAGTATGGTACCAAGTTGCCACACAGCAATGCGTGCTAGATTGATAAACCTTACCTCCCATTTTTTGGATTCTAAACATCAAATCGTGTACCGGCTCATTGATATATTCAAACTGGCAGTCGAATCCGCCCATATCAATAAACTTTTGTGGGCACATCAAAAATTGAGGAGCTAACTCCCAATGCTGTTCTATACCAGCGAGTCTAGTAGATTGATGGTGCCATGCCCTATAATATTCTGGTGGTTGTATATCCCCATTTTCACTATATCTGACATTGAGAACATCGTCATATGCACACTTTTCCCAATATTCTTCTATAGCCTTATCAATAGAGTCTTCTATGAAGGTACAGTCGTCCACAGTAAGAAATACAAGCGCACTCTCAACCTCTAACATACCACGCTGCACACACCTAGACACCTGCCCGGCGTCTTTTATCACTTTGATATTTGTCTTATCCTTTAGTGATTCAGGTAGGTCAAATGGTGTTACCAGGAGAAGCTGCCACTTATGTTGCTTACACGCTAATACAGCGCTATCATAAAGAGCTTCCCACCTATTTTGTCTTATGGCTGGTATTAAAATGGTCAACTCAGTATCAAAAATCTTCAATTCATTCATCGTTTGTTTGCCTCTACATTTAAGCTCATAAGCTGGCCATGTTCTTTGTCCATGTGCGGCACATAAGCCTGAGAATAGTCATCAACATAAAAATGGTCTGTCTTGCGCCAATCATATATTCTAATCGTATCGTCACCGAAACCAGCTTCGATTAGGTCGTCACTAAGAGTCTCAAAAGTCCAGCCATGTTTGTGATAATCATATGGGTGGCGTTGACTTCCCCATAATGCAGAGTATAGGGCTGGCAAGTCTTTGTAATAGAAGTAGTGGGCGAACACCTTTTCCATATTAGGCACAGCAATTCTAACTGTTCCACCCGGTTTCAACACCTCACACCATCTAGCTAAAGCCAACTTGGACTCTCTATGGTCTAAATGCTCCAATACATGGCTGGCATATATAACATCTGCCGAATTCTTCTTGAATGTCTTTAAAGTAAAGATGTTATCAACAACATCTGGCTGTACATCCTCACGTATGTCTACGTTGATGTATCCATGTATCTTCTTATTAAAACACCCTAGATGCAGCTTCATCAAAAATCTCTCCTAGTCTTTTATTTCTTATCTCTATATCATGATTAATAGACGCAAGATGCTTTGCGTTCTTAGACATTTCTGTAAGTTCCTTTGGATTATCAAGAAGAAACAGAATATTCTCTTTAATATCCTGAATCACAGAGTCTTTATTGAACGGGGCGTCGTAATTCTCAACGAAGATTTCATCTCTTTTCATAGTTGTATGGCCGTAGTGCCCCTTGCAAACCAAGCCATTAAATCCATGTATGACAAACTCATCAAAACCCCACCCATCAGATACAATCGGCACTATACCCTCGCACATTGCTCTAACAACCGATATGCTATGTACCCTCATTGCTGGAATGAGAAAAACGTCTGTCTCGTCTATTATAGACTTTAAAAAGGCTTCGTCAACGAAGGAATCAAACACCCTTGTGTTTTTATTACACCTAGCTATCATATCTCTTGGAGTAGGCCCAAGTACAGTCAATTCTACATTATGGCCATCATTAATGAGGTCTGTCACTGCAACAACTGCCTCTACACCTCCCCTAACATAAAAGTTTCCTACTGGCGCGCCATACGAGTTTGTTACTAACACCCTAAGTTTCTGTCCAAGTTTCTTTGGTGTCTTTGGGTCTTTAGCTGTTGGAAATCCAATCGGCACATAGTGTAACTTATTATTTATGGCACCATGCATTATCCTATCAAAAGACTGTATGGTATCTTTCATATGAGTGATAATACCCTTGAAATTGGGCCTACTCATATACTCGGCCATAATACCAAAATACGGAGCATTAAAGTCTACAAATGCTGTGTGACAGCCCATCAAAAATGTAAAGGTGTCACTCCAATCCTCTAGAACTAGCAGGTTGTTTTCTGGACCAATATATGGCAGCGTTGGAGCCAAACCCAACTCAGTATTTGGGCACCTTTTAGCCCCATCATGGATTCTCTGAATAAAGTGTTCTGTGTCTTGTCCTGGTCTACTCTCTCTTAGTTCATTGCAAAACGCATCGAACCTTGGGTTGTGGGCGACCGGATTAGACGAAAACCCATAGTCCTTGGGCGGATTGTTATATATGGACTGATAGTGTGGGTGAGAGGAAGTTAATGGGTGTTGCCCAACATAGTTGATGTACTCAATATTAAACATACTCTTGATACCCGGCGTAATTGTTTTCTACTAGCTTCCTAAATATATTCAGGTCATAGTCATCGTTATGATGATATGAATTGTAGTCATTGTTTAGCTGACTAGCATGTGTTCCCTCGCACAAAAGGGGAAACTCGCCCTGATGTCCTATGTAGAACGGCAGATAATTGTCCCAATAACGATGTCTAAACCTGGGATTAGCAAGATAGTTGTGTAGCTCTTTCACAACTGTCCTGCGTTCCCCGGCAACAAAACCCCATACTGGCCATAGCTCTTTGGCGCGAGGAGGTCTTGCTGGTTCTGGCATAGAGCTTACGCTATAATCGAAATTATTGGGCGCATTTAGTGTTGTCAGCTTAAACCTACGGTGCTTGAATGTGTCCGACTGTAAGAAGTCTATCACCTTTAGGAAGCTGTCGTTATACACCCAGTCATCAATAACAACGATAAAATACTTACCCGTACTTCTCCAATAAGCACAGTTGAATCCATGAACCGCCCCATCATTCCCATCATCCTCTTTAGCCCACGTAAAGTAGTCGCCAGTCTTTGGTGGCTCTGTCTTAGACGCAACCACAATCTCATACTTGATGTCGTGCCCTTCCATAGCATTATTGATACTACGAACGGCATGTTGGGCGAACTGCTCAAATGGACGGCTCTCTATTTTTGTTGGCAGCAACCAGCTTAATTCAAACATATTCCTTATATCCTTCCTTTAACATTCTATGGACAAGTCTTGTAAATGTATTATAGTCTTCTTCATCATTTGTACAATTCGAGTGTGGTGTACCAAACGGATATAGGGGCGTCCCATCACAAATTAATGGTTCCTCGCCAGACTCTCCCAACCAGAACGGTAGCCAATTATCGGCGTAGTGGTGCTTAAAATCTGGATGTAGCAGAAATCCCTGCAAGTATCGTTCCACAGTAGCTCTTTCAAACACAGGATAGCCCATTATCAAATAACGGTCCTTTTCTACAAACCTACGGTCCTGTAGTTCTTCTGTAAGAGGAAAGGGTGGTGGAAACGCTAGGCTAGGCACACATGTAGATACCCATTTATTACAGCCGTGACCCGCCCCTATTGATGTAACCTTATACTTTCTGCTTTCAAAAAGTGGCCCATTCAACATTTCTATTGACTTAAGCGCAGCTCCATCAATTTCGTGGTCGTCGTTTAAGATGAATATGTAGTCGCCCAATGACATTTTGTAGGACATGTTGTAAGCCTGGACGGTATTACCATTACCATTTCCCTTATCAAGAACCGGCTTGATTCTGCTGTCTATCCCAGTTAGTTCGTGTGGCGAACATACAATGATTTCATGACTATAGTGGCCAACAGACCTTTCGACGGAGTCCACCACTCTTTTAGCTGTATGTTCATAGTCTAAGTTATTGGTAATCACAATAAAGCTTAGGTCACATGCTGACGACATAATCTATCTGCCCCTGTTTAAATTTGGATACTAATCTATGGTACATCTGACAGTCCGACTTTTCGTATTGCCAGTTCCTTAGATTCTGATACTCTGTTATGTTAGCTCCCTCATACTGTATTCCAGGCTCGCCCATCTCACCTAAATAGTATCCTAGCCACAGGTCACCGGCATGATATTTGAAAGCAGGGTGGAAGATAAAGTTTTGTAGCTGTTTCTTGACAGTCTGCTTACTGACCGCTGGGAACCTCATGGTGGTATGTGGGGCTTGAACATAATCAACTAAGATTCCCCCACACCAAGTATCGCCCTTAACTGGAATATGGGCAAAGTTAGATTCGCCAGGAGAAATGGTGGCAATTGTAAACTGGCGCTCTTTAAACTCGTCGGACTGCAAGAAGTCAATTACATTAAAGATGTTATCTTCTACAATGTGGTCATCAACCAAACAGATGAAATACGTTGCTTCGGCGTCTGCCGCCATATTATTGAATGCAGCTATAGGCCCGCTCTGCTCCCTCTCTTCATACCAGCGAACGTTGGGTAATACAATCCTTTCTCTTGAGTACAGACAAATCTCATAGTTGTACTTTGAGTCTATCTTATTTATACTATTGATTGTTTGGGTAGCATAGTATGGGTCACGATTTGTTGGCAGGAAAAAGCTTACATCAATGTCCATATTATTCCTTTACAAAGTATGAGATGCCAACTTCGTCACTAAACCATAGATTCTTGATATCAAACTCTGAGGCCATTTCTCTCATAAGTCTATCAACCCCATACTTTTGGCTTTTCGTATCATGAAAGCCTACTATACCACCACTTCGTACAAATGGATAGTAAATACTAAAGTCGGTCCTTACCGCATTATAGCTATGGTCGCCATCAATGAACAAGAAGTCTATGTCCATCGGTATGATGTTTAAGACAGACTCATCATGAGATGACTTATTAATAAAGAACTGATGGCCAGTATCAATAGAGTTGTTGTTTCGATACTTTTGTATTAGTCCTGCGTCGATTTCTATCGTGTAGACATTATCAAAGAGCAGACTCCACAAAGTATGCGTGCCACCAAACCCGCCCATTCCAATTTCAACGGCGTTTTCTCTCTGGTTGCACTTATCTAAAATAACCTCGGCCAACCCAATGATTTCCTTTTCAACCTGTTGGATTGGATATGGTATGTAGCCATTTGGCAGTTCTGCCTGCCCAGGTCTAACAACTCCAAACTGTTCGTCTGGAGGGAGGTAGCCCTTATATTCGACCAGCACAGGATGAATCTTGCTGTTATGTCTATCCAGCCAGCTTTCAAAAGTTTTCTTTACTGTCTCTATATCCATTAGTCTCCCAAAATCTTTCTCTTAAGTTTGATTTTAGCCATACTCTCTACGTTTTGCCTCTGTGCCAACCCGAATCTTTTCTCTACAAGATTGAGATATTCTGGGCGAGAAAAGTAATCAGACCATGCCTTGTCGCGGAACCTAACTACATCGGCAGCGCTCACAAAGTCTGTATCCATTGGTTTACTATCGTATGACAGGAAGCTCCACTCAGAAAACTTAGTTGGTAGTGGCAGGCCCTTCTGCTTGGCCTCCATATAAAGGGGTGACCCAGGCAACGCCATACATGGATAGCAATTCATCATTTCGGTGTTGAGTTCTTCGGCTAAAGCCTTAGTCTCACCCATGCTCTCCATAGTATCGTGCTGGAAACCATAGATATAGTTAGCTATAACGTTGATGTCATAGTCTCTCGTTAACTTAACTATCTCTCGGATATTCACATCCTCAAACGAACCCTTGGATGCCTCACGCCTAATTGTTTGGTTACCAGCTTCTACGCCAAGGGCCAACCACTTGATACCAGCCTTACGGAACAACTCTAGATACTTTTCACGTACCGTGTCAACACGACTATATACCCACATACGAATATCGTTTACATAGTCTTTTTGCAGCAGATTGTTCAATAGGGGCTCAAAGTACCTCTTGTCCAAGAAGAACATTTCGTCAGAGATACGTATAGAGGTGACGCCCATAGCAGCCAGCTTATCAAACTCTTTAGTAATGAAGTCTGGTGACCAGAACCTCATGCTATTAGAATTAGCGGATACAGTAAGCGGGTCCGTAGATGTTCTATTGATGATATTAATCATACAGAAGGAACACTTAAAGCGACATCCCAACGAAGTATAAAGAGAGGCAAACGGAGTCTGCTTATTGTGGTCAAACTCTGCGTGCCAAAAATGCGCACGATATAGGTCAAGTGGCTTATTTTTGTAAGGAAGCAAGTCCCAGGCATAACCAGGAAGGTCAACATCCATTAATTCTTGTGGTACGGTCTTACCAGCGAGTAGTTGTGGCTGTCCATCTTCTTTCCATCCTAAGCCTGGAATATTTGCCAACCTCCAATTAGTGGTGTTTTCTAGGTCAAAAGCTAGTAGTCCGTGCAGTGTATACACGCCCTCGTTTAGAGAAATGAAGTCAACAAAATCCCACCCCAGTACATCATATGGCAGCGCACTAACATGACTACCAATAAACATGGTCTTAATTGAGCTTTGTTCTTTAAGCAGTTTAGCTACGTTTACGGCACCTTCCATATTTGTGGTGCCACTATTTGGATTTTGCCCATAGACGGTAAAGCACGCCAGCCTTGGGTTTAGATACTTGATTCTCTCGACAGCCTGTTCATAGCTCAGCTTTTCAGCGTCACAGTCTAAAATGGCTACAGAATATCCCCTAGAGCGGCAACTTTCTGCCAATAACAGACTCCACGTTGGTGGCTCTATGGCGGTATAATCGTTCGCTAAGTCTTGATATACAGCCTTTTGTGCGCCGTGATTAATGAACAATATATCTAGTTTCATTGTATTAGTAGCCTTGTGATAAAGTTGTTTCTATCATTCCACTCAATGTCTTTTGAGCTTTTGTCAAACGGAACCGGATTTGGTATCTGTACGTCTGTTGGAGGGTTTTTATGCAACCCATATCGTAGCCAAATTACCAGTCTGTCTTTAGAAACTAGGGGTTCGCCCTTATGTATACCATAAGTATCTATTAGATAGGCTTCGCCAGCGTTGCCAACCAAAGTTTCTTTGTAGTCATTCAGATGTGTATCATATAGATTATTGTATCCATAACCATTTTTGGCCGCTGGAGGAAACATGCTAAGTGCAACCTCTGTCCCTACAAGTCTCTCCAACTCTTTTATGCCGTGTGTTCCTCTAATAAACACATGGGGACCAGCTTCATAGTCTACATCTGTAAGGTAAATGAATAATGACAGGAACCTAAAGTCGTCCATATCCCTATGGAAGTCTTGAGGCCCAGCCTTTCTATAGCCAGCACGCGACCACCACGTATTCATTGAATATAGGGTTGGTATACAACCTAGATATCCATTAACAATTTGTAGTATGTCTTTACGAAGCGCCAACTCAAGTAAATGAGGGCAGCCTAATATATCCTCTAGTTTGAAACAGTTGAATTGGGCTCTATCTTGTGGATGGAACTCTGCGCCTGGATAGACAACGTGTGAGGTACAAACATCCTTATCTTCTAGATAGCTATGTATTTCGTTTACCTGTGTCTGGTCTAATAGTCGCCCCAATGGTATATAGCCATCTACTAACAGACGAAATTTGGGCTTTATATCGGATAGTTCTGTCGGGTATTCTTTCCGCAACAAGCGCACCATCTTAAGAGCTATTTCTTCTCGTTTGTATGGGTCGCAATCAGGCTCGTACTGACTACCTTTAATCGCCATCAACTGTTCATCTATGCTCATAATATGTATGCTCAATATTATTGTAGTCTAAAAGGTCGGAACTTAAAAATAGATTGTCTTTGATATAGCTTTTAAGATTAGGGTCTGTACAAAGATTGCCATCATACTTATCCTGCCTGTGCATCAAGACGCCCTGACACTCTTCGTATCCTAATCCATAATCATAGCCACCCTGCATAATAGGCAAAATAGACGGCACCCTAAAAGGATGGTCTATTAAGCTACGTCCTGCTTGAGCCCATCTAGGTGGAGAGAAGCCAGCGCTTTGTCCATCCATCATTGGGATGTGTCTAGCTGTGAGATTTTTAAAGATTCCCCACTCTTTCTGTAGGGCGGCATTTAAAAAGGAAAAGGTAGACTCCGTGCAATAGGATGCAAAAATGTCTGGCATCAGCTTGCCGTAGTATTGAAGTAGGTGATTGCTGAATATTTGCAAGTGGAGATTAATAGCCTTCCCAACTGGGATATTGCAAACATCGCCCTCTGTGTCAAGTATGTAGTTTGTTCCAAACCACAAATCAATTCCGTTGTCTGTGTCACATAGGGCCGACATCATGCCGAAATCGCCAGACTTAAAAGCAGAATAGAGCTTGTGTACGGCATCAAACTGACTATCCAGCGTGACTCCAGAATCTACATATAGATAACCATCATACATACCGCGTCTTTTGACGGCTTCCAGCACCGTATGATTAAAGGTCACGTTGACAGGCAGAACTTCTTCTATGTAGTTCCTATCAACCTGATTCCCAAAAATGCTTTCAATGAGGTCTTTGGTTTCTCTCGACGCCTTACACGCAGACACCACAACATCTAATTCAAAATCTTGTAGTAGAAAGCTATTAATCGAATCTATGTAATGAGCGACATTTTCCTTTCCGCTTATTCCACAAGTATTAAAGACGACTAATAACTGATTCATAATCGTTGGGAAATCCTGCCTGTTTACGTAATTGATATGTAACTTGGTCTATGCCAGCATACTTAGCGAAACCATCCTGGTATGTAGCATCCATTTCTGCTTTACCATATGCAGGGTGCCTATGTTCGATATAGACATCCTCGACCACATAGAAATGCCCAGCGGCTATTGCCCTATCTGACTTTTCTACATCCTCATATTGAGAATAGTAATGTGGTATACAAAGTACCCCACCAAGGTGGTCAACCAAAAAGTTGCGACTACCTACAGCACGTTCTGCCCAATAGTTATTACTATCAGACTTAATCTTTAGGTAGCCATATTGATTAGGCATGGTAGCCTTTATAGCAAACTCGATGTTTTCTAGCCAGTTTTCTGGAAACCAAGAGTCGTCATCGACCGCAAATAAATGAGTGCCTTTCGCTAATGACGCTCCTTTATTATAGGCGGGGACCGAGCGGCAGTCAAGGTAATGAAGGGCTATATCCTTATCTTTTGGTAGGTCTTTAAAGATAGAGGCTGCTTCCTCATCTGGATAGCTCATGATTAGAAGCTCAAAGGGTAGCTTAGTGGTAGCGAACATCCTGTTGATACAGGTTAAAGCCTGTTGTGGGCGACCTTTAGTGGCGAGAATCAGCGATAGCTTCATGGCACCCTCTGTCCTTTCTCATTTACATGAAAATATATAGTGAGTTCATAATCACCAACCCACCCACTCAGATAGGCCGCTCCATTATAAAAATAATCATAATGAGGCGCTGGACTCCTCATCTCTATTCTAAATCCCCTCTTTTGAAACGATAGCGATGCTAATCTTAGCTTATTCCTATCTGGATAAATCCTGCGCTCTGTACCCCACTCTTCATAGGCGTTTCTGGTAAGCTGTATATCGCGTGTGTACTTAGAATGGTATTGTTTTTTCAAGAAGTGCCCTTTATATATAAATCATATTCGCCTGGGCCACCCTCAATCTCATATTTGGGCTCTAAAGCCTCAACAAAAAAGCCCTTCCTCAAAAAATGAGCAAGGGCTATATTACGACCTTTTTCAGACGAGTACCTACGCACTTCGCTACTAAGAACCTTTCCAAACTTCATCATAGAAAAATCATACCATCTACTTAATACTCTTTTAGATGATTTCATTTCTTTTTTATCCTAAGCGGGTAGTTAGAGAATCGAACTCTAAGACCTGTGACAGCCACTTGCTTTCCAGGCAAGCCCGACTAACCAGTATTCGGCTACTATCCGTATATGTAAAATCCAAGTTCAAATAATCTATCGTAGACTCTCTTGTACATAACATCAAGAACATCTTCTATTTTGTAGTCCTTATCAAGTCCGAATATAAACCAGTCGGCACTTGTAGCAACCTCTGTTATCTTCAGAGTATGTATCCTAAAGTCAATATGCCCAACCGGAGGTCCAAAATCAATCCAACCATAAAACCCATCTCTTTTTTGTTTATGTAGAGAGGCCGTGTCACTCCAAAACTGTAAAGTAGAGATGTGACTATATTCTTGAGCTATAGCTACCTTAACTATCTTCTCAACAAATTCGGACGAAGTCCTACAAATAACCCGTTGGATTATCGTTGGCAAGTCCTCTAGTCTAACCTCTGACTGTAGCTTTCCTGTTTTATCTTCGTATTTCATAAGCGGGTAATAAGGGAATCGAACCCCTGAGCCTTTCACAGCCAACTGTTTTCAAGACAGCTTCCTCGACCAACCGGACACTACCCGTAAACTGCGACAAAATCGGTGCGATATTTTTCTCCCTCGGGAGAATCAAACCAAATTGATGTAATCGCTTACCAGCATTCGCAAGAGGCTCTTGTAGGAATCAAACCTACTTCTCCGACTCTGCAACAAGTTGCCTTGTAGTCGGTGGCTGTCGTCGCCTTAAAAGCCATACTTCTATTATACACTAAATGTCGCTCTTAATCTCTTTCAGCGTCACTTGTCTCTTAGGCTTCTTGTGCCCCCTACAAATTCCGCATCCCGTCTTGTTACAGAACGGATTGATTTTTCTAAAGCGACCCACTTCTCTGTCTGGACGATTAGCTATCTTCCATTTTCTACGGGTAGCTTTGTAATCGTCGTGCCACCTTTTCAACTTCGTTACCTCTGTATTAAAAGTAGAATATCCGTGATTCCGACTGCGCCTATTCCAAGAGCCCTTTTTCTCTCGGTAATCAAAAGCTATTATAGCCGTGGTTGTACACCCAACGACGCGGGGCTGCTCTCAGCACGTAGTTAACGCTACGCTCGCTCCTACTGTTTATTTACCCACTTCAAAGCACACTTAAGACAGCCACACCTTGGCTTTATCTTCGCCTGATACTTCTTGTAGTAAGAACATTTTTCTCTATAAATTTTCATAAGTCTACCTGAGTGGAATCGAACCACCATGATACCTTGTTCCCGAAACAAGTGACTTACCATTAGTCCACAGATAGTTGGCCGAAACGAACTCCCTGATTTGACAGGTTAAAACGCTCCGATGCAGTTATTATAGTGGATGGTTTAGCCACAGTTTTAAGTGAAATAGGTGGGAGTCAAACCCACAATCCCATTACTAGTCACCTTCGGAGTGCCTATCACTGGTACGGTCTTAGGACCGCGCGTTTATCATTTCGCCACTATTCCATCAAGTCCCCAATACAGGAATCGAACCTGTTCTTCTACTGTGTAAAAGTAGTTCTAATGCCAATTTGATAATCGGGGTGGTGTACTGACTTTTTATACTAGGTCTGCCCCGTAATCTAGTCGTTAATGCTATAGGTTCCGTTTGCGTGTGTTTATCGACTACTGACCGTATTAAGGCTTGGTCTTTTATTTACCACGCTCGATACAGTCTTTTAATTCATATCCAAGTGATTTTGAGAGGACTTGAACCTCCACGGCATTTAAGCCAACAGCTTCTTAGACTGTCGTGTATTCCATTCCACCACAAAACCATTCAGTAGCCTATGTGGAGTACGAGTCCACACTATACATCTCTTGAGGATGTTGCCTCTCATTGGGCTAATAGGCCAAATATTTATATTTTGGTGTATAATAGACCGGATTCAAAAACATATTTTTCAATCGGAACTACAATACTATGAAACCACTATATACACCTGACGAATTCAACAATACCAAAAGTCAAGAAAAACTTAAACTGGAGTGCTATCAATGCAAAAAAACGTTCCTAAAGAGAAAAGCCAACATTAAACAAGTCGTTGATGGCCATAGACCCAATTCATGTAAATACTGTTCTGTAACATGCAGTAGCATATCACATAACAAAGGACAGTTTTATGAATGCAAAAATTGTAAAAAATCAGTATATAAAACTCCAAGCGACATTAATCACCGTAGCAATAAAACCAAAAGTGCTTTTTGTGGCAACTCTTGCGCCGCAATATATAATAATACCCATAAAAGAACAGGAGTCAGGGTTTCTAAACTAGAACTATGGCTCCAATCTCAACTTTCCATCTTGTATCCAGAATTGGAGATTTTGTACAATGACAAAGCCACTATTAATTCTGAACTAGATATTTATATTCCATCTTTAAAATTAGCATTTGAGCTTAACGGTCTATTTCACTACGAACCAATATACGGTAAGGAAAAACTAGACCAAATTCAAAACAATGATAATCGTAAATTTCAAGCGTGCTTAGAACATGGTATTGAGTTATGTATTATTGATACCTCAAAACAAAAATATGTTAAAGAATCAACATCCAAACCTTACCTAAATATCATTATACAAATACTAAACAAAAGATTAGTAGCCCTTGTCGGGTATGAGCCGACACTTTACGGGGTTTAAAGCCGTTTCCTCTGCTTTGGGATAAAGGGCCATAAGTAGCTCCTGTCGGGAATGAGCCGACACTGTATAGATTCTAAGTCTATTTCCTCTGCGTTGGGATAAGGAGCCATAAAAGGCGACAAAATAAGGGGCGAAGGTCATAGAAAGCTTTTCGGCTCTCAGAGCGGGGTGTTCGACTTCCCCACTTGCCGGTTTTGTGTCTGGCCAGGACTGGTCAATGTATTCGCTTCCTTCATTCGCTCATAACACTATTATACACCGAAAAAGGGATTTGTCAAGGGCCGAGGCCCTTTTTTATTCTTCCACTTTTACTGGCTGCGGCGCAGCCTGCGGCATATAGACTGAAAAACCAAAGCAACCATCAAATCGACTAACTATCGTTCTTAGTCCAAAACCAGCATCAATCAGGTCTTTTCTTAATTCTATCAGCATAGAACTTATAGAAAGACTCGTTATCTTCAAATCCAAGCTTATTGACACAAATATCTCGTATTTCTTCCTTACCCAACATTGTAAATGTACTCATTTTTATTCAAGCCCCGAATCTGGCTTAGGAATATGGCGCTCCCTATCTGGCGGAAACGGATTAACGGGCGCGGGTGCAGGTGTTCTAGGTACAACTGGCGCTGGCCTCAAGCTGTTCTCATACGCCCACCCATTATACCATTGAGAATGGAGTGTCTGGTTGGGATTATCTTCCTTTTCATACGGATTCGCTGTAACTGGCTTGTTTTCCGCCCTGGCCTTTCGACCGGCATCATATGCTCTTATCAATTCGGACATCTTATATCCCCTTAATTAAAGTTATTCGGTACACATTTCTTTAGTTGGAACCTCGACCAACTCTTCATCTTCTCTGTTTAGAAGATAGCTATAGTCTACAGGCTTTGCCCATACAAAATTCTCTTTAGCGACTATGACCTTATACCCACCCTTATACCCACCCTGTATTCCTTCACAAATCAAATTCCTACATTGGCATTCGTGAATCTTCAGATATGCAGCTATTTCAGTAGCATATCTTAGGTTGTTCTTTTCGTGCCACCTCCTCATTACCTCATCCATCATAGCTTGATATGCCTCATCCCTATCAAGATAGCAGTGAAAACCAGACAAATACACAGACGCCTCATTGTTACAATGAAGTATTTTTTGAGAATCGGACACAGACCAACGATTGAACATGTATGTGTGTTTAGACTTTTGAAAGCCAGGAACAAAACTAATTCCATCCACACTTCTAATAAGCTTATAGCCCAGCACCGTATCGTTTGACTCAGATTTATTAAAGTCTTTTGTAATCTTATCAAGCATACGAAATCTACCCCTTTAGTAAAGTTTCAAATGTTTCGTAATCGTATCTATCTTATCAGAATAGTCCGGCCCTATTGCCAACGCCGTTTTCGTGTGGACGCCCCCAAACTCTGTGAGCCCCTCGTCCACTATTATATGGGCTTCGAGCCCAGCAGCCAAGGCGTCCTGGTAGATTTTATCAAGGTCAGCATCACTATCTACCTGGAGAGTTATTTTAGCGTGGCCTTCATCCCACCATTTAGTTTCCAATCTAGTCATTTCCAATATATAGAAACCGTCATCTGTACCTAATTGAAACATGCGTTCCTGTTTCTTCCTTAGAAACTCCATCGAAGCATGGGCACCCTGCGCGATTTCCTTACCACGCCTCATGCGGAGGTCTTTACGGATTACAATGACCTGTTTAATCTTGCTATTCATTTATTCTCTCTAGCTCAAACTCATCAAAATACCTAGAGACAAAACTATTTCTATATATCGTAAAATCCTTACTATCCCATGCACATAACACAACCCATTTAGTTCCATAAGACCAAGAAACGTCTTTTACAACCATTTTACGTTCAGAGGCTTTATGCTTAACAACATCTCCCTGTTTAAATTGACAAACAGTAGTGGGTTGTATTGGAGTTATACAACCAGTCATTAGTAATGAGCATAGAATAAGTAGTTTTTTCATTTTATTGCTCATAATACCACTTTCCCTCTAAAGAAAGAAGTAACTCTTCCATATAATATTGTTGTTTCCAAAATTTCAAATTTATCATATAAGTTCCTTTTTAAAACGAGACGAGCCCCTTTCGGGGCAAGTCTCTTATAGTTCAACACTCTTAACGGCACCAACGAAGTCAACGCCGCCCTTATGAACGAAATCAGAGATTACCGTCCATACTTCGTCGCTGAATCCACCGATGTTCATCACATCCTTGCTGTCTGGCACCTGAGCATTACCGTATGGCTGGATGTCAACACATACAAGCTTTGCCTTTGGATTACGCTTCTTGAAACCAGCCCACTCATGAGCCATACCAGTACCAGAGTTACCGAAGTAACCGTAGGTTCCAGTATTACCCCTTATCCATGACTGGTTATCGGAAACATAAATGACTACGTCACCAGACCACTGCTGACTGTTCAACAACTGCAAAGCAAGCTGTGCATTTGTACCACCGCCGAAACGGTAAGCCTCTTGCGCAAACTTCTGTGCATTCGTCATCAAAGAGTCCTTTGGATTCAACTTGACTTCGCCTACATTTGAAGCCCAACCAATAAGCTTACACTCTGGATTGGTCTTTTGGAATGCGGCAGCCATCAAAGTCGCAACATCAATACAACGAGTCTTGCTTGTAACGCTACCTCTGTTACCAGTGATTGCGCTAGACATAGAACCAGACAGGTCAATACATACTGCAACTCTACCATTCAGTGTTGGAACGTTCTGAACGGCTACTTCAAGGGCGTCTTGCAACGCATTTGTAATAGCCATAGGAGCGTCCTGAACATTCTGGTAAGTTGTTAACAACTGATATGGGAAGGCGTTAGACTTCCTAACAGTGTTAGCGTCAGCCAACTTTGCAGCTAGCTGCTTGGTCAACTTCGCGTCCGCAAAAACACCATTACGGGCTAGCGTATTGATGTTCATACGTAGAGTGTTCCAAGGCATCGCTTTTGCAAGCTCTGCCCAGTGTGCAGTTGTCAATCCGCAGTTTGTCAACGCACGGAATGGTATTTCTGGCACTGGCTTTGTGTTATCAGCCTTGAAGGCTTCAAATTGCTTAACCAGAGTTGGAAGGCTTGCCTTCTTGTATTCTCTACCGATTAGGTAAGCGAATAGAGCCTCCTGCTTCTTTGTCCTTGGGTGTGGGTGAACCATCTTGACTACGTCGGCAAATGAAGGGTCAGCATGTCCAATGGACATAGCAAACAACTCATCCTCATCCCTAGAAACCAACCAGTTCTGGATAAGCTTCTTAATGGATGTGCCGAAAGACTTACGGCCAGTAACACCGCTACGCATAATCTGGACGAAGTTGCACAACATCTTCATGTTGGTAATAACCCTACCAAAGACTGATGCCAATAGCTCGGACTCCTGACGAGCAGCCAAAACTGCAAGCAAGTACGCAGGAACATCCTTCATCTTAGCTGTCTGGTGGCCATATACGGCAGCCTGGGCAATCAGCACAGAGTCTACACCCTTAACCAATTCCTTAATCTTGTCTAGCTGCTCACCAGCAGACGCATAGAAAACACCATTAAATGTACCTGTAACTACGTACTGGCACAATGCGTGTTCGTCAGATAGAGAATAGGCGATGCCGCCTGCTGCATTCACAACATTAGCTGGCAATACATTGTTTCTCTTGGTCTTAAAAAGTGTCTTATTAACCATTTTGGTTCTCCTTTTTCATTCGAGTAAAAATCGACAAAATCCTAAAAATCACCACCGAAACTTACATATTCGGAGGCTAAATCATTTATTGTTTGGAGCTTTCGCTCAGTAGCATACAACGGCTTGGCCTGCCAAATCACATCATATGCCATTTCCTCACCAAATTCGTGGATGATGTTCTTTATGAACTTCTTGTATGGGGCGAGATTTTGTATACGTACTTCGTTCACAATATCGAACGGAGTATAGTATTCATTCTCGAAGCCAATCCTATTGTAATCCTCATACTTCCATTGCTTAATGTAGTATTCAGACTCAGCAAGCTCGAACCTGCCACCCAACCAGATAGCCACGCACCTGTGGTGCCCATTGTGAAGGAAGATATGCTTATCCTCAAACTGTGCTATCTCAATGAGCTTCTCGGTACTGCCATAGGCTTTAAGGGCTTCTTCATCAAATAGCTTGCCATCCTTAACCCACTGAACCATCTTAGGTAGCTGCTGGGGATTGCGAAGCAATTCCTGTGTTACGACCAAGTCTTCCAAGTATATCATCGCAAATTCCTATAACGGCCTGTTCGTTTCCATCTATTATACTGTAAGAAATCGCTTTGTCAAGCAGAAAGGCGTTGATTTTTTCGTCAACCATCCTAGCGCTTGCCTCGCTTTGACGACGCCCAATCGGTTTATATGCCTTTACTCTTCTAATGAAATAATTGGCATTATCAAATGTATTAAATATATCCACTATTGCATCAATAAACGAATCTGGATATGCCTTATTGATATATATAGCCGATAACAATACTGGCGAATCAGTAATTACATAATCAACCTGACCTATTAGGCGTTCTATTCTGTTTAGTTGCTTACCAAATATGAGCGGCTGAGACTTTAAGCACTGGATTCTTCTCGCCCAGGTCATATCCTTAGCAACCTCAGTAACTAATTCGGCATTTATGCCAGCCAACTTGAATTGATAAAAGACGCCAGCCGCAGTCGTTGACTTTCCAGCCCCCGGCCCAGCAAATAAATTGATAATTTTGGTCATCTAGAATATCATCCTATAACAAAAGTACAAGAAACCTATTGACCAGGGAATGAACAAGATTGTAGCTAATAGGTACCCCTTTGGGTCTTGCCTATCACCCCACTCTCGCCAGCTCTCAACATTAAAATTCAATCTTTTCATAGGTACTCCTCAAATCCATAGTCCGGCAGCTTATCAACACCCGCGAACGGTTTGTAGAACTCATGACCGTAAAATTGCTTTAGCAATTCTGTAGTCTCCTGTCTAACCAGAGTAGGATACTTCTGACTCTCTTTAAAGATTTCATCTACCCTTTTCAAATTAAAGGACATCATCTCAAAGACTTCGTCGTTCTTACGAAGTATACTGTACTCTACTGCCATGAACATATTAAAGTAGATGGCATTCTGTATTTCGCTCCAACGGTTTGGGTCGCTGTCGCCAGCCTTAGCGGCTTGCAGCGCGATTACCGAACCCGCTGTGTACGCAAACCATTCGTCAGCAAGATATAAGGGGCGATTACCCCAACTTGCCGCCTGTTTGACTAGATAAAGGTCATAAACCTTACAGATGCCACCACGCCACTCTTGCGGAACCTTCCTAGCTACAGCCTGTATTGTGGTATTAGGCTCATCAATTACGAACCCAATATCGTCCAGACCGTATAACCCAACGTTTCTATCTCTTCCTTTACCCACCTTATTAGCTATATCATTATTGATACCGTGACATGTTTCATGTCCCTGTGTCATAATGTCGGAGCCACCACGTTTCTTTTGGAACTTATCGCCTACATACATTTCGTGGAAATAAGGCATTGACGCCCCAAACTTACCATCCCTAAAAATGTCATTAGTATGCGCGAAGATATCAGCTAACGCAGGTGGCTTTTGGTTGCCAATAGGCTTGATGGGTTTGAAGGAGATTCTCAAAATAGCACCACATAAAAACCAGCTTCATCAAGAATACGGGCTAAATCTTCGTCAGTCGTAGTGACCCTACAACCGGTGTCGCTTAGGTCAGTTATATTACCAGCTACTATCTCTCGACCAATACTATCAAACCCCTTAATTATTCGTGTAATACAGGATGTGCTGATAGAATATGGGGTGCCCTTTAGGGCATCCCCAACTCTTTTAGTCGGATAGTGTATCAGTGTCATTTTACCACCTTAGCATCTTGAACTGGATTTAGCCCCTGACTTGGCACAAGAACCTTCTGAACAGCCTGCATAAAATCGCCGACCAATTATACTTAGCGGCTATACGAGAAATCATCTTCCTCTTCCCTTTCATCATAGAACTGCTGTGTAGGAACCCTGTCTCCAGGTCTACGTAGCATATGGTCAGGGACACGAACCCCGTTCTTAAGAATCACATAGTCTCTTCCCTCACCAACAGCTTCGTAATCCTGAAAGGGCTGTAGGTTGCCATAAAACTTAATCAACTGGACCGTATTGGTCATCTTCGCAAACTCCCAAAAATAAAAACAGTAAAACAAAAAGGGTAATAAGACCGGCTACCTTTGAATGTAGGTAATAGATACCGACAAGACAGGCTATAAACGTTTGAAAGAAGAAAAGGTGTTTAAGACGGTATTGTAGAATAGTCATCACCGCCAGTTCTTAGTGTGTGAAGACACTTTGGGCAAATCAATATAGCGCCCTGCAAAATCCCATTACGCTTTTTAAGAACAGTGAGCTTATTGTTGACAACTCTGAAAAATTCCATTCTAGCAATTGGATACGAAGACTCGCACAACTCACATAACTGAAACATATTTACTTAAATGCTGGGTCAAGCAGCATATCCATAAAGAACTTGATTTCTTTATACACTTTAGATTGGCAACTGAAATTGAATTTCTTCGTTGCCTTGTCCTTACACCACTCACGCGGGTTGTTCCCAAACTCGGACGACCTAGCCGCCCAATCACAAACCATCTCGCTTACATAGATGCGCGGCATCTCATGGATGGTCAACCAGTATTCGGGATGATGTTTGTTTACACGCACATGCTGGTCGGCAGCTAGAAAAAACTTATCTGGCTCAGTCTCTTTAACATCGCCGTGTAGATATTGCCACTCTATGCCGCCGAACTTAGAATGGTCGTGAATGAAGCCATTAGCGATTAATCGCCTTCCAAAGTCTACTTCACCTTTATCTATGAGTCGTTCACCGAGGATGGTACAGTTATTTTGTACGTTGGTGATATGTCGAACTAAAGAATCTAGACGTTTTCGGTTTAAATCTTCCGTGGTCATTTCTGTGTGGAATAATCCACTCTCTGGGAGAAAAATAAAAAGCGACAAGGATTTGTACGATGGTTCATTTGAAATAATGTAATCGTAACAAGCATTCGCTAGGGGACTATGACGAGAATTGCACTCGCACGCTCAACTGAGCCCCTGATTCACAGTCAGGTGTGACAAACTAATAGTCATCCTCATAGAACATAAGTGGTACTTTTAAAGGCAAGGAACCCTTGGTTCCAAGTGAATTAAATACCGTAACCTAAGTGGGAACTAGGCGAATCGAACACCCCGGTCAGCCTCACACTCTTATTTTAGTGACCTCTTGTTTTACAGACAAGATGCGTGAATAGCTCCCATTACCCGTAATAAAACTCTTTCCAAGTATCTCCAAGTAGGTCTTGGATGTTAATAAGTGTACTCTTTTCAATTTTTTTCTCATGAGCTAATCTGTGACAATTAGGACATAAGATTGTCAAATTAGTATGGCAGTGTGGATTTTTAATCTTTCTACCATTAATATGGTGGATATCACACGTACCCTCACTCCACCCACATATACAACACTTTATCTTATCTCCGAGTCTTGTCAATATTTTTCTTACTGTTCTTGTTGACAGCTTGAAAATAGAGTCGGGGATTTTCTTATTATATTTACCTTTTGTTCCCTTACCAACAGCCTTAGACAACCTTTCCCCGCGCGCGAATCTTTCTGGCTTATCCTTCCAAGCCTGCTTAACGTAAGCGCTAAGTCTAGCTCTTTCATTTTTGTCTTTATATCGAGCCTTAAGCTTTTCAGACTGAGCTTTTCTTTGTTCTTCCGAAGCTGGTTTATGATAGGGAACACTACCCAAGCCTCGACATCTAGGGCTACAATACCTACCATTCGGGTTCTTAGTATTATACACCGACTGGCACTGAACACAAATTTTTTCATGTACTTTAGTTCTTGGCATATATTACTATACACCAGACTGTATAAACTTTTACAGGTTCGTGCCCCAAATTCTTTCTTCTCGTATTATACACTAAAAATCGCC
>JACCEA011693819.1_pt1 | contig 30411 bp, 29 predicted proteins | sample 7449851 | NCBI WGS metagenome assembly JACCEA01 (sample SAMN15323453, study PRJNA562643) | freshwater metagenome | isolation source: river surface water | place: USA:Blue River Watershed | collected 2017-08-18
ACTTTGCTTTTTATTGTTGTTTATTGTTGTATCCTTATTCTTCCTCAGCGAAGAAGTTTTTACTTTTTGTCAATAGTGTATCGAAGAAACTTCCACGACTCTTGGTAGAATGTCCTTTCACTTGTCCTGAAACTGTTTCTACTCCTTTGTGTGCGCTTTCCTTTTCGAATCCTTTCATCACCAATCCAATACCTGTTGAGAATGTTGGACTTGTGATCGCTTCAATTGTATTTGTAGACGCCAAATGCTCTGTTGGCAAACCAACACGTGTCGTCATTCCTGTCATGTACTCGAACAACTGCGTAATGTGCTTCAATTGAGCTCCACCACCTGTCACTACGATACCTGCGATCAACTTCTTCTCGTATCCGGAATTAATGATCTCGTAATGCACGTGCTCGATGATCTCCTCCATGCGCGCCTGTATGATGCTCGCTAAGTTTCTTAGTGTAATTTCCTTCGGAGCATGTCCGCGCAATCCAGGAATACAAACTACCTCAGTCTCTAAACTCTCAGAAGCAAGTGCAGAACCAAACTTCACCTTCAACGCTTCCGCATGACGACGTAGGATCGTACAGCCTTCTTTGATATCGTCTGTGATCACATTACCTCCGAATGGGATAACTGCTGTGTGACGAATTACACCTTCATGGAAAATAGCCACATCAGTAGTTCCACCACCGATATCAACCAATACCACTCCAGCCTCTTTTTCTTCATCACTCAAAACAGCGTCAGCAGATGCAATGGGCTCCAAAATAATGTCAGCTACTTGCAAACCTGCCTTGTCCACGCAAACCTTTATATTCTTCGCAGCGTTGATCTGTCCTGTAATAATATGGAAATTCGCCTCCAAACGCACTCCCATCATTCCGATCGGATCGATAATACCCTGTTCGTTATCTACAATATATTCTTGAGGCAACACGTGAATGATCTCTTCTCCAGGAGGCATCACCAATTTGTACATATCATCGATCAATGCATTGATATCTTTCTGAGAAATCTCAGTATCCCCATTGTCACGCGTGTAAATACCACGATGCTGCAAACTTTTGATATGCTGACCTGCAATCCCCACATTCACAACGCGAATGATCAGATCTGCATCAACACGGTTTTGTGCTTCTTCAACAGCTGCACGAATGGACTGCACCGTTTTCTCAATGTTTGAAACGATACCACGTGAAACACCCAACGATTCGCTCTTACCCATGGAAATGATTTCGATCTTTCCATGTTCATTCTTGGTACCTACCAAGCACGCAATCTTTGTTGTCCCAATATCCAAACCAACTACAACCTTCTTTGAAGCTGCCATATCTTATACTTTTCTCAATCGTAAATGAACCACTCTTAGAAAACCCAATTAGCTGTTTATCAATCCAATAAGCAACAGTTTCGATGCAGTTAAATCAGCTGTAGGTACACACTAAGGTATGTTTACAAACTTAATCGGAAAAGACATTGTTTGGCGGTAAAAAAAGAATACTTTTCAAGGGTGCATTGTTAATAAACATGCGGATAATTAACACAAAAAAAAGAGCCCATATAGAGCTCTTTTCATCTTATTCATATCGCTTTTCGATGGAACCGTCTTCGTACATAATCAAGATGAATCCTTTTTGGTCATCAGGAATTTCTTGACCTAAAACATTGTAGCGTTTTGACATATTTTTTCGTTGAGTTTCGCGCGAAATGAGCACCAGATCATCATGCCAATTCAGTGATCCGTCCAAATCCATGGACCCCAATCGATAAACTGTTGATTTGCCTTTTTCAAAGTATACATCAGTTAATGTATAGTTGAGCATTTCTGTCGAATTTCCTGCGGCTGGCGTCATTCCTACTTTTTCCCATGAAATACCGTCCAGACTTCGTTCAATGATATAATAATCACTGTTGATCTCGGATTGAGTGCTCCAATAAAGAACGTTCTCTTCTCCTTGAGATTCCCCCGTAAAATTCATCAGTTCAACAGGTAGTGGAGTACAGTCTGTAACTGATACCGAAGCGGAATAAGCACATCCATCACAACGTGTGACTGTCAAATTGTACGTGGTAGCACCTAGAGGCGTATCAGTGGCAGATGCTGAAGATGCGCTAAATCCTCCAACATTAGCAGTCCACGTGTAATTGTACGTCGTAGATTCTGTATACACCACATCGTCGATCATTATTGCTGTGTTTTCTACAGCCGGTGCCAATAAACCTCCAGTATTCACCCAAGAAAACACAATACGCACAGTTTGTCCCGCATAAGGCGTCAAATCAAAATTCACAGAAGAACACGTAAGCCCATCGAAGTACGGACCCCCCAATAAAATTTGGGTAGCACTCGCAGTCAATGCAGTTCCAGCAACTGGAGTGACAGAGGTTGGAATCAACCAAACTCGAAGAGCTGCATTTGCATTTCCGTTATTTCTCCAAGAGAAGCTTAGATTCGCATTGCAATAACTCGAGATAGTGTAATCCCTGTACGCATGGTTTGTTGCAGCATTGGATGTCAAACCACCAAAACCACTCGAAATTGTGTAATTGTTGTTACCAACGGCGGTTCCAACATACAAGCCCTTTGTTCCACCACAAGCCGCAGCTGTTCCATGATACCATCTATTATAGGTTCCGTTCACCAGCGTAAATCCCTGTGTCGCACCTTCGAAATTCTCAGTCACAGTTGTGGTTCCAGAGGTAGGTCCAGTTGAAGTAAGATCAACCGGTACTCCTGCGCACGCTGTAGTTGGATTTGCTGTGGCTGTTAAAGAAATACTACTGTGAACCGGAACTGTAACGTTTGCACTTCCCGTACAGCCAGGCGTGGTACTTACTGCTGTGTAAGTAGTTGTTGTTGTGGGGCTCACCGTCAATGCCGTATTTGCAGTACCAATTGGAGTGCCACCAACATTCCAGGTATATTGCGTCATACTTGCAGGTAAAGTCAAGGTTAAAGGACTACCCTGACAAACAAACGGTGGAGCCGTGATCCCAAAAGTACCCGAACCAATAGTCACTTTGATCCAGTCTGAACCCTGACACCCATTTGGACCGGTGACAATGACCCGATAATAGATGGTTCCCGTCGGGGAAGCCGTAAAAGTAGCACTGGTAGCTCCTGCTATATTTGTCCAGCTCGTTGGAGATCCAAAAAACGTAGACGTCGTAGATTGCCATTGATATGTTCCACCACCAGTGGCAGTGAGAGTAATCGGGAAACCGGAACAAATAGTTTGGTCAGGACCTAAATTTGGTTGTGGTGAGGGGGATACAGTTACAACAACTTGATCGGTTGCTGCACATGATCCTTGAATTGCCGTTAGCGTATATGTTGTGGTAGCAGATGGAGTGACAGAAATTGTAGCTCCTGCTTGCCCTGTACTCCACGTGTATGCCGTTCCTCCTGAACCTGTTAGCGTTACTGTACCATAGTTAGTAGTTCCAAAGAATCCAGGCGTACTGCAAGCCACCTGATCAGGACCGGCATTAGCAACTGGTACAGTAAGCGTATTGATAGCGTAATTTTGGTTCAATGGGTTCCCACACATATCATTCATGTTACTTACATTCATGGTGTAATTTCCAGGCGGCAATGATGGAGAAACACTGACAACTACACTCAAAGTTTTTCCACCAACACAATTAGTTGTCACTAAATTCACCGTGTAACCAGGCAACACAAAATCCGATGATTGCAAGGTGTTACAATCGATATATTCTGAAAAATTGATAGTGAACTGCGAGGCCGAGGCACAATTGGTTGTGTAAGCATTGATGATTGTTGGGGGCGTGTTATCGATGATGTTTACCGTGGACGCAATATTGTGAAACGTCAAAGTAAAACCATCATTGTTACCGCTGTAATAATTGATACACAAGGCATAAACACCCGTCGTCACTACGTTTTCAAGCATGTTGTTTGTTGTACCTGAAGCGTCTTGTGAATCTGTAGTACCTGAACTATTCAAACCTGTTGCACCTTGAGTAGCCGAAAAGTTACAGCTCATTTGGGTCTTATTCGCGCAACCATTTGTAATGTCCCATAACACAAAATCATAATCTGTTGAACCCGTAGGATTGATCATGAAATCTAAGGTTCCATTCGATTGTGGAGAAAATGAATACCAGACAGAACCACCATTTCCCGTTCCTGAATAGCACGATCCATTGTCATCATTCACGTTGCCGGTATTGTCATATTGATTCGCTGAAGTATTAACAGTAGAGTTTCCACACAAAGGGATCGCATTGATACAATCACTTTCCGGCATAGTAACTTTCTCCATGGTCAAGGGGTCAAAGGCTTCAACCCGTGCTTCAAATCCTCTTCTGCTTTGAACAACTGGAGATGGCACATATTTAATGGTGACAACCTTTTCGATAATCGTTGCCGGTTTGTAATAACCATCGTACAAAGCAATTAGCTCGGTGGTGTCAAGCCCCTTAAAAATGCGCAACGAGGCCCCATCAGGCAGCTCAATGTAATTGAAATTAATACGCATGTAAGGCGTTGCTGACTTAATCGTAGCTGTGAATGCTGTATTCACAACGGAAGCATTCGGTCCACCATTATCATAAACAAGTGCATTCCCTAAAATGATCGTTTGCTGATCTTGAAGGGTGATCTGCTGCTGTGCTCCAGCAAAAAATGAAACTAGCGTAAACAGGAATAATAATCTGATATTCATAGCAGTGCGTTACAGGCGCAAAGCTATGGAGAGTGAAATACCGATTTAGTGGTGCTAGCCCCTCAAAAGGCAAGGTGTTGAAAATCTAACTATTCTGTATCAATTTCCCGCTTTCTACACACGATCTGATTGCGGTACTTCAAATTGATCTGTTCATAAACATTCCAACCTTCATAAGGCAAACCTTCTTGATAGAAAATCTTCAGTTTTTCAAATTTTTCACGAACCTCTTGATCATTGTTCGCTGTGCCAAAAACGATCTCGTGATCACCTACCTGCGGGATCAACAAATAATCACCCCAACGATCTCGGTGCACCTGTACGATCTGTGCGCGCAAGAAATCATCGCCATTGATGTATTTCGCTATACGATAGATCTCATCTAAGGAACGCTTCTTAGCTAATTCAGGATCATTTTCAATTTCAGCTACTGTCAAACTATCACTTTTGTCAGCAATATTTCCGGAAAAAACCAAAACACGCGCGGTAAAGTTGGGCGAAGGATCCATCATGGCCCCTTTAGAATCCACATAAAAACTCTGTCCATCTCTATTAAAAATACGCGCATAGGGTTGTCGAACTTTCACGCGAATATTCCAATTCCCACCTAATCGCTTGTAAACATCTACGAGCTCTACCTCATGCATTTTTCGGATGAAGGCTTCGATCGCAGTGGTATTTAAGTCTTTCATTTGCTGACCTGAGTAGATCAGATTGTTTCGTTTCAACCGGACCACCAATTCCTGTTCCGTTAAAAATGCATTTTCATCAACAACTGAAATAGCAATCGTAGGAGTAGCAGCAACCATTTCCTCTTGCTGTTTTCTGGCAACAAACAAAAGAATGATCACCAATAAAGCGAATGCACTCCAAGACGCTATTTTAATTTTTCTATTTTTCACTTTTCGCTTTAAAAATAGTAGCCAAAGCAGGAACAATCCGGTCAATATCTCCAGCTCCAATGGTCAGGATCACTCCTTCATCAATCTGTTTTGCCCAGTCTAAAACTTCTTCTGGTGTCATCAACTTCCCTTTTGCACCAATTCCAGCTACAAGCACTTCGGAAGTAACTCCCGGAATCGGTAATTCTCGAGCGGGATAAATGGGCATCACTATCGCCTTATCCAAACCGGATAATTCGCGAATGAAGCCATCCAAGAAATCACGCGTGCGAGAGAACAAATGCGGCTGAAAAATTCCGGTAATTGTTTTGGACGGATATTGTTGTCGAACGGAACTTACCAAAGCAGCAATTTCAGTTGGGTGATGCGCATAGTCATCGATATAAACAAGATCCTCTGTCTTAAGATGCACTTCAAAACGGCGTTTAACACCTTTAAAGGTGGACAATCCTGAACGGATCTCCGATTCTGTCAATCCCAACTCCATGCACAAGGTCCAAACAGCCAAGGCATTTTCAGCATTGTGCTTACCGGGCAATCCCAATTCTACGCGCTCATATACCCGCCCCGCGCAATGAATATCCACAAAGAATCCATTGTTCTCATATCGAAGGTTCACACCATTACAGTATGCTTTAGGAGTTTCAATCCCATAGGTTTTCGTATTCAAACTGGCTGTTTTTAGGGGCAAACCATATCGATACACCACCAAACCTCCTGAATCATGCTTTTGTGCGTATAAATTAAATCCTTCATGGAAGGATGCTTCATCTCCGTAAATATCCAAATGGTCCGGATCCATCGCTGTAATAATTGAAGCATAAGGCGACAACCTCAAAAATGAACGATCAAATTCATCTGCCTCGATCACAGAATATGTGGCCTTAGGATCAACCAATACATTTGACTGAAAATTGGACGAAATCCCTCCTAAAAATGCCGAGCATGGAATGGATGATTGACTCATCACATAGGCCAACATGGTAGAAGTAGTAGTCTTACCATGTGTTCCCGCCACACCTAAACCTTTAGAAGATTGTGTGATCAAACCCAATACCTCACTGCGCTTTAACACTTTATGAGCTTGCTTCACAAAAACCAGCTCTTCCATCTCTTTGGGAATTGCAGGAGTATAAACAACCAAGGTGCTTTCTGTATCCAAATAGGCTCCCGGTAGTTCAGAACCACGGTCATCAAAATGCACCTCCATTCCTTCCGCGATCAATTCATCGATCAAGGGCGAAGGTGTTTTATCGTAACCGGCAACGTCAAATCCTTTGGCGTGAAAGTATCGCGCGAGGGCCGACATCCCGATTCCACCGATACCGATGAAATAAAACCGCTTTATGCCATCCAGAGTAATTATCATCGCGCAGTTTCTGTAATGGTATCTACAATCTCTTTCGTTGCGTCCGGCTTGGCCATTCTTAAGATCGCTTCGGATAATTGCTGTTGTTCCTTGTGATCGGCTAACAAGTTTTCCGCACGATCCAACAAGGACGTTTTAGCCTCATTGTCCTTCACCAAGATCGCAGCATGATTCTTCACCAAAGCCATTGCATTCTTGGTTTGATGATCTTCAGAAACATTTGGTGACGGAACCAATATAACCGGTTTTCCTACCAAACACAATTCAGAGATCGACAAAGCTCCAGCACGCGAAATGATCACATCCGCAACCGTATATGCCGCATCCATACGAGCAATAAAATCTGTTAGAACAATCTCTGCACCTGAAAGCTTGGCAACCTCCTCTTTCATTTGTTCAAAGTAGTACTTGCCGCATTGCCACAAGATCTGAATACCATTCGAACCCAGTTTCTCTGCACCGTACAACACACTTTCATTCAAAGTGCGGGCACCCAAACTTCCTCCGATCACCAAAATGGTCTTTTTGGTTGGATCTAATTGTGGGAAACAAGCAAAGGCCTCATCTTTACCCAACGATAATTGGCGCAATTCAGCACGAACCGGATTTCCCGTGAAATGAATTTTATCTTTCGGGAATACTTGCTCCAATCCTTCGTAAGCAGTACAAACTGCGGCAACCTCTTTTGCCAACAGGCGGTTGGTTTTTCCAGGATAAGAGTTCTGCTCTTGAATAACGGTAGGAATCCCCAATCGCTGCGCCATTTTCAAAGTCGGTCCACTGGCATAACCACCAACACCAATAACCACTTGTGGTTGAAAGTCGTTAACGATCTTTCGGGCCTTCATTAAACTCGACAGCAACTTAAATGGTAAGAGTAAATTCTTCCAAGTAAAACGGCGTTGAAGTCCGACAATAGGTAAACCCACGATCTTGAAACCAGCCGCCGGCACTTTTTCCATTTCCATTTTTCCCTCAGCACCCACAAATAGGATGTCAGCTTCCGGAAAGCGTTTTTTAATTTCATTGGCGATGGCAATAGCGGGAAAGATATGTCCTCCCGTACCACCTCCAGAAATGATCACTTTATTCAATTTTTTCATGCGAACGCGTTTTGTTGCAATTTCACATCAGCTTCTTCTTGGCGTTGAGCAATTCCCTGAACGATACCAATCGACACACATGCCATGATCATAGCAGATCCTCCCATTGCGAGGAAAGGCATATTTTGTCCGGTAACCGGGAAAATACCCGTACACACCATCATATTTACAGCTGCCTGCGAAAGGAGTAGTATTCCGATTCCCAAACAGAGGTATGTTTCAAATAGATTATCCGCTCGCATGGCGATCCGCATGATCCGATAGAGCAAGATCAGATAGAACAGCACCAGGAACACCGCAGAAACCAAACCGAATTCTTCCACGAAACTGGCGAAGAAAAAATCGGCATAGGCCTCTGGAATGAACTCCTTCACTTTTCCTTTTCCAATACCCTGACCGAAAAATCCTCCTGCATAAATCGCTTGTTGCGCATTGTTAGCCTGAAGGTTCCCGGGTTCATCCAGATCCGCACTATTCTCATAGCGATTACTGAATCGGTTCACCCAAGTTTCGTAACGAGGTAATATGTTTAAGTCGGGCAAAGCTTTGTGTACACCCACGACCATAATAAAGAGTAAAATACCACCCGCGACGACGGAAAACAGCTTTGAAAAAGGAACTCTGCCCAAAAAGAGCAATACAAAACAGATCATGAACAAGATCGCTGCCGTAGAGAAATTATCCTTTACGATCAACCCACATATAATTACTATCGGCAACATGATCGGTAGAAAGCCTTCTTTCCAATCATTCATGATCTCCCTTTTCTTATAGAGCAAACGCGACACATAGATGATCAGCGCTAATTTCGCGAAGTCGGACGATTGGAAGGTAAGTCCCACAAACGGGATCTTCACCCAACGACCCGCCTCATTGACCTTTGTTCCGAAGAACATCGTGAAAATGAGCAATGCAATAGCACCGTAATAAATGATCTTGGATAAACGCGAAATATATTTCGGGTCTTTTTTGTGCACCCAATACATGGCAAAAATGGCAAGTACGATATAGATCAAATGTTTGAACATGTACTTAAATGGAGATCCCCCTTCCATTTTCACGAGGATAGGCACAAAACTATAGACCGAAAGCAAAGAAAATCCCAGCAAAATAAGTGTGATCACCCAAATCACTAGATCTCCTTTCAAATATTTACGGATTATCTGGATCATGTCTTATGCGTGTAGTTTGACAAAAGCTTCAAACAATTCCATTTTTGTTTTCCATTCATTTCCACTCACAGTGAACAGTAAGATGTGCCGACTTTGCTTTACTCCATTTAGAACAATCAAGGCATCATCCAAGGTTTCAGTAGCTGTAATCAATGGCACAGGTGCCATCACATCCCCCGGAACTCGCAACTGCGGATTATCGAATTGTGCGATCCAAGACAACCCGCGCATTACTTCCGGATCTACGGATGCCAATTCAGAAACTTGCTTTTCTGTTCCCAACCAAAAAACCGGAAACGGGAAAGTTTGCAACGTCGCTGAAAGCTCATATACATTTGGGTCGTACCAGGTGAAAACATCCATACCCCAAAGTTTTCCCAATGGACGTAGGGAGCGAATTTCCGCATTGCGCAATGCTTCTTCCCGAGCTTGAAGCAAGGGGTTTACACCGACCTGTCTTTTAACTTCCATCTTGAGGAGCTTACAATGAACGAACTGCGGCCTTGAATTGATTTCCTCGATCTTCGTAGTTTTCGAACAAATCGAACGAAGCACATGCAGGAGACAACAATACCGTTTCATCTTTTTTAGCCAAGCGGTAGCCAAACGCTACAGCTTCCATTGCTGAACCAGCTTCTACGATCGTTTCCACCACATCGGAAAACGTATCGATGATCTTCTGATTATCTTTTCCAAGACAGATGATCGCTTTTACCTTTTCTTTTACTAAGTCTGTCAATTCGCTGTAGTCGTTTCCTTTATCCACTCCACCAACGATCCATACAGTTGGTTTATCCATGCTTTCCAATGCAAACCATGTTGAGTTTACATTCGTCGCCTTTGAGTCGTTAATGAATTCGATCCCACATACTTTTGCCACGAACTCCAAGCGGTGTTCAACATTGACAAAATCAGACAGACTTTCGCGCACTATTTCCTTGCGAATATCCAAAATGCGACCGGCCAAACCGGAAGCTAATGAATTCTGGGCGTTGTGCTTACCCTTCAATGCTAAATCGTGAATAGACATAGTGAATTGATCGTTAAAGTTTATGATGAGTTGTTTGTTTGCTACATAAGCTCCTTTCTCAAAAGTTTTTGTCAAGGAGAAAGGAAGACATTGAGCCGAAATGGTGCGTTTGGCCATCTCTGCTTCGATGATCGGATCATCTGCATTGAAAATGAAATAATCCGCTGTTGTTTGGTTGTTCAAGATTCGGAACTTGGCATTCACATAGAGCTGCATGTTGTACTCATAGCGATCCAAATGATCCGGTGTGATATTCGTCAAAATGGCAATATCCGCTTTGAAATCGTTCATATCGTCCAATTGGAATGAACTCAATTCCAAGACGTAAACATCTTTTTGTTCCAACGCTACTTGCTTGGCGAAACTGTACCCAACGTTTCCTGCCAAGCCCACATTCAATCCAGCTCTCGTAAGCATGTGGTGGGTGAGCATCGTCGTGGTTGTCTTACCATTTGAGCCGGTAATACATACTTTTTTAGCACTTGTGAAATACCCAGCCAATTCGATCTCCGAGATCACTTTGATCCCCTTCTCTCGAATGGCCTTCATCACAGGTGCTTTTTCAGGAATTCCGGGAGACTTCACAACCAGGTCAGCTTCCAGGATACGCTCCATGGTATGCTGTTGTTGCTCCCACGTGATTTTGTATTGATCCAATTCTTCCTGAAAAGAAGGCTTGATCGCACCGAAATCGGAAACGAACACCTTGGCCCCTTTTACTTGAGCAAGAATCGCAGCACCCACTCCGCTTTCGCCGGCGCCCAATACAACCACTATTTTGTTTTCCAGTTGCATTAGCGCAATTTCAAGGTTACGATAGTTACTACTGCCAACAATACCGCCACGATCCAGAAGCGTGAAACGATCTTCGCTTCATGCAATCCTTTTTTCTGATAGTGGTGATGCAATGGTGCCATCAAGAAGATCCGACGTCCTTCGCCAAAGCGTTTTTTGGTGTATTTGAAGTAACCTACCTGCATCATCACAGAAAGGTTCTCAATCAGGAAAATCCCACACAAAACCGGAATCAACAATTCTTTACGGATAGAGATCGCAAACACCGCGATGATCCCTCCCAAAGCCAAAGAACCGGTATCCCCCATAAAAACTTGTGCCGGGAAACTGTTGTACCACAAGAAACCAATACACGCACCAACGAAAGCCGCAATAAAGATCACCAGCTCTTCTGCGTAAGGTATGTACATCACATCCAGGTAATCCGCGAAACGTACGTTCGATGTCACGTAAGCTAAAATCGCCAGAGCAATTCCGGCAATCGCACTGGTACCGGTTGCCAAACCATCCAATCCGTCGGTCATGTTGGCTCCATTCGAAACCGCGATTACGACCAGGATCACAAATGGAATGAACAAAACCCAACCGTAAGATTTATCGATATCGCCGATCAACCAGTTGTAATTAAACTCGTTGTTCTTGATGAACGGAATGGTCGTTGTCATGTCGCGCGTCACGATCCATTTCGTTTGTACCGAATCCGGTTCTGCTCCTTTGTGAATGTGAGTCACGAAAGTTTCACCGGCTTGCAATTTGTAATCGTTGTCCACGCGTTTGTGCACTTGAACATCCGGATGAAAATACATGATCGAACCCACGATAATTCCTACCCCAATCTGCCCTACTACTTTGAAGCGACCTTTTAATCCTTCTTTATTCTTTTTGAACACTTTGATGTAATCATCCAGAAAACCGATTGCCCCCAACCAAACCGTGGCCAAAAGCATCGTGATCACATATACGTTGTGCAACTTCGCAAAAAGGATCGTTGGGATCAGAATAGCAGCCAAGATGATGATTCCTCCCATCGTTGGTGTTCCTGACTTCTCCAATTGTCCGGCTAATCCAAGGTCACGTACCGTTTCCCCGATCTGTTGTTTGCGCAACAAAGCGATCAATCTCTTTCCGAAAATGATGGACACGATCAAGGAGGTGATCAAAGCCATCGCTGCACGGAACGAAATGTAATGAAACACTCCTGCTCCAGGAAAATCTAGTTGTTCGAGATATTGAAATAAATAGGTCAACATTATTTGTTCAGTTTAGTAAAGTATTTTTCTACCAATTCAAAGTCATCAAAGGGATGTTTCACCCCGTTTATTTCCTGATATTTTTCATGTCCTTTTCCGGCAATCAGGATGATATCTTGTGGTTGCGCCAAGGCTACCGCTGTTTTAATTGCTTGTTCTCTATCCAGAATCGAAAGCACTTTCATAGTTTGATGTGCTTCAACGCCTGCTTCCATTTGATCCAAGATCGTTTGCGGATCTTCAGTGCGCGGATTATCTGAAGTCAAGATCACCTTATCACTCATTTCGCAAGCAATACGAGCCATTTCCGGACGCTTTAATGCATCGCGATCTCCACCACATCCAACAACCGTGATCACTTGCTCATTGCGCGTGCGAATATTTTCGATGGTCTTCAAGACATTCATTAATGCATCCGGTGTATGAGCATAATCTACAATTCCGGTAATTCCGTTTGTGCTGCGGGTAAATTGAAAACGTCCGTCAACAGATTCCAACTTGCTTAACACCGTCAACACCTCCGTTTTGTCCTCACCCAATAATTGCGCGATACCGTAAACTGTAGCAACATTGTAAGCATTGAAATCGCCAATCAAACGGGTCCACAATTCAGTTCCATTGATGGTCAAGAGTAGTCCATTGAAACTATTCTCCAGTACCTTCACCATGAAGTCGGCATGAGATTTCATTGCATACGTGGAGATCTTTGCTTTGGTGTTTTGCACCATCACCATCCCGTTCTTATCATCTGCATTGACAAGGGCGAAGGCATCTTTCGACAAACCATCAAAGAATCCTTTTTTAGCATCGATATAAGACTTAAAAGTTCCGTGATAATCCAAGTGATCATGAGTAATGTTCGTAAAAGCCGCTCCTTTAAATTTCAACCCTGCAATGCGATGTTGATCCACAGCATGCGAACTCACCTCCATAAAACAATGCGAACAACCCTGATCTACCATGTCTTTCAACAAGGCATTCAAAGCAATTGGGTCTGGTGTAGTATGTGTGGAAGGAATTGCCTCTTCTCCGATCAAATTCACAACCGTTGAGATCAATCCTGCTTTGTATCCAAGATCGCTAAATAAACGGTGTAACAGGGTTGTGGTCGTTGTTTTACCGTTCGTTCCGGTAACACCAACCAGGGTAATATCGTGTGATGGAAAATCGTAAAAAGCGTGTGCCAATTCTCCTAAAGCCAGAGCAGTGGAAGAAACCACCAATTGCAAAACATGTTCCGGCAAATCCATAACACGATCTACAACAACTGCATCGCAGCCTGCGGCAACAACTTGTGGCACGTAGTCATGCGCATCCACACGGGTACCTTTCACCGCGACAAAAAGCGTCCCTTTTAGGGCCTTGCGTGAATCAGAAACAATGGCCGAGATCTTTAGATCTTCAGGACCAATCCACTGATTCCAAGCAGTTGCTTGTGCTATTTCTTTTACACTTTTCATTTTAAAACCAATTCTACCAATCCACCTTTGTAAGCCTGAGTTCCCGGAGGCACTGTTTGTGAAACCACTTTTCCTTTTCCTCTCAAATAAGCGTGCATACCCAATCGTTCGATCAGATAAACCGCATCTCGCGCTGAAAGCCCAACAACATTTGGAACCGTATTCTTATTGAATTTGCGCGGTACGATCTTCACCTCATTCTGAGCAGCTTTTGTTTGACCCCATTCTGAGTACTCTTCTACATTGTAGCGCACTTTCAGGGTTTTCAACACACGTAACAAGTCGCTATTGTTGCCGTCCTTTGAAAGCGGAGCCTCCAATGATCGTTTCTTTGATTCGTTGATCGCTTTGTGGTATTTCAAGGTGTTCGAGTAAACTTTGTTAGCAATGGCAGAGAACACTGTTCCGGATACTGTTGCTCCATAGATATCCTTGCTTGGCGCCGATACTACCACGATACACGAATAGATCGGATCATCTGCCGGGAAATACCCTACGAAAGATGCTTGATACGTCTTATTCCCCTCTGTACCATACTTCCCATTTGCGTTCTGAAGGACAGCTGTTCCCGTTTTTCCGGCGATGTCAAAATGTGACGACTTCAACGCACTTCCTGTACCGCTTTTCACAACTCCTCGTAAACACTCTTGTAATTGTGTCAAGGTACTTTTCGAACAGATCTGCTTGCGTAATACGATAGGTCGGTAGTTTTTCACAACCACTCCCGATCTGCGCACTTGTTCAACGAATTGCGGTTTTACCATCATTCCATTGTTCGCTACGGCGTTGTAAAATGCCAACGTTTGCAACGGAGTTTGCTGTACTTCATAACCAATCGCCATCCATGCTAAGGAAATACCTGACCAATATTTTGAACCCGGCGCATAAAGCGTTGGCGTAGGCTCGCCGGAAATATCCACTCCTAAAGGTTCCGCCAATCCAAAGCTTCTTAATCGATCGATAAACGCCTGAGGCTCGTTGCGATAGGCATTGTAAATCACGCGAGCAATGACGTTTGAAGACACTTCGAAAGCCCGTTTGATTGAAATTCGACCATAACCCCACTCATTGGAATCATGTAATTTCAGTGAATAGAAATTATACTCTCCAGAAGCATTAACAGTATCACTTAAAGAGATCTTACCATCCTCCAAAGCCGCCATCAAAGAAGCTAATTTGAAGGTTGAACCGGGTACTTCTTTTGTTCCCACAGCATGGTTATACAACTCGTAATATTCTCCGTCTTGACCCATTTGCAAATTCGCCATGGCACGAACAAAACCAGTCTTCACATCCATTACGATCACGCTACCACTTTTGGCTCCCTGATTTTTCAATTGTCGGTACAACTCAGAATGAGCTACCTCTTGAATATCCATATCAAACGAAGTGATCAGGTCCGCACCTTCTATTGGCTCGCGGATCATTTTTCCAGTCTTCTTCCACCCAGATGAGATCTTTTGCTCAACCTCCTCACCCGGTTCACCTGCCAGGATCTCATTGTAAGCTCCTTCCAGTCCAACGCGCAATTCTTTTCCGCCATTATTTTGGTAATACCCAAGCGTACGCTTCAGCATTTCACCGTGAGGTCGTTTGCGAGACATGATCTCTTCGGTATCGATCAAGCCCCCTTTATTTCTTCCCAGATTGAAGATTGGCAATTCACGAACGCGACGACGCTGCTCGTTTGTTGCTTTTAATTTGATCGTCAGATAGCGCTTACCTCTTGCGCGACCGTTGCGGATATAATTTTCATATTCGCGTGCCGATGTGCCCGGAAACACTTGACTCAAACCAACACACAAGTCACTCACTTCTTTATCGAACACCTCTTGGTCAACTACCGTCGGATCCATGTGTAAATCGAAGAATGAAACAGAAGTCAATAATGGCGTGTAATTGCGATCCAAGATCTCCCCGCGTCGTGGATATTTCTTTACCGCACGCGTAGGAATCTTCTCTTTGGTTTCAGAGAAGAACTCCGCCTTTCCTTCAGTTTGGATAAGAAAAGTTTTGATGATCACAACCACCAACGCCACAAAGAAGCCTAAATAAACAAGATAGGCTCTCCACATCAGATCCTTTTTCTCGTTACTCATTTTCCTTTTTCTTTACACGTATTACCTTCGCCGGATCGGTCATTTCACGCAACCCTCGTTTTTCAAGCGCCTGCACTAGTCTATATCGCGTAGTCGACTCTTCCAACTTCGCCTTGTTCTCAATGTATTCTGCTGTTGTTGCATCCAATTCCGTTTGCAACTCGTTAATATCTGATTGCAATTGCTTGCCGTAATAACCCTTTGCCACCATGAGCATGAGCAAGAACAGGATGAAAAAGATGAACGTCAGGTTGTTCAACACGAAATCTCGCGTCAAAATCTCCCCATTCAACACCTGCACCAACAAGCTTTGACGCTTTGGCTTTCCGGGATTGCTTGCAGTCTTTTTCGCACGCTTTTTCTCCTGCTTGGTTTGTGCACCAGTTACAGCATCCATTGGATTACCCAACTCCTCCTTATCGCGCAATTCATTTTCCATCCGGCAAACGTTTAGCGATTCGTAACTTGGCGCTTCGCGCACGGGAATTGCGCGCTATTTCTTCTTCTGTAGGTAGAATTGGTTTTCTATTCACCTCTTCAAATGGCTTCAGGACATTCCCAAAGAAATCTTTTTCAATAGATCCATCCAGATTACCACGTTTCATGTAGTTCTTAACCAGCCTGTCCTCCAATGAATGGTAAGACATCACAACCAATCTCCCTTCGGGCTTCAACACATCAGCCGTCTGCAGCAAAAATTTCTCAAGAACATCCATTTCTTGATTCACTTCAATGCGTAGGGCCTGAAATACCTGAGCGTAAAACTTATGATCTTTAAACTTTGGAGCCAGCGGAGCTAGAACCTCCATCAATTCTCCCGTAGTTTTGATAGTCTTTTGAGCACGTGCTTTAACGATAGCCATGGCCGATTTAAATGGATGATCTAATTCGCCGTAAGCACGAAAGATCTTCGCCAACTGTTCTTCGTCATACGTAGCAACAATCTTTGCAGCAGAAAGATCCCCTTGCTGATTCATGCGCATATCCAATGCTTCATCGGCACGAATTGAAAAACCGCGCTTCGCATCATCAAACTGATGCGAGGAAACACCCAAATCAGCCAGAACACCATCCACCTTTGGAATACCCAATACACGGAGGTGATTTTTCAGAAAAGCGAAGTTGGCCGCAACGAAATAAAAATTCGGAGCATCCCATGCATTTGCACGCGCATCCGGGTCCTGATCAAAAACAATCAATTTACCCTTAGAAGAAAGCTGTTTGAAAATTTCGCGGGAATGGCCACCACCACCAAACGTCACATCGACGTAAACACCGTCCGGATTGATCGCTAAACCATCCAGACATTCCTGCAACATGACAGGCACGTGATATGTAGTTTCGTTATTCGTTGTCATCGCCCAAGTCACCCATTACCTCATCCGCTAAATCAGCGAAATCCGCCATGTTACCATCGATTAAATCGAAGTATTTAGACTTGTCCCAGATCTCAATTCTGTCGTTGTAGGCGATCAACATCACATCTTTATCCAAACCAACACGCTCCATGTGCATCACCGGGATCAAGATTCGCCCTGCGTTATCCAGCGCGATCAGTTTTGCTCCCTGATGGAACAAACGGTAAAACATACGATTCTTCGGTTTGAACAAATTCAGTTTTGCCAGTTTTGCCGAAAGCTTTTCCCACTCATTCATTGGGTAGAGCGTCAAACAATCCTCAAAGCCTTTGTTTAACATGAATTGCTCCTGGGCATCGGGAGAAAGTTGCTTGCGCAAACCAGCCGGAAAGAGGAATCTCCCTTTCCCGTCCAATTTCACTTCAAATTCTCCTACAAGTCCAGCCATAGCTTAAATAATGGGTAAAATTAGCGAGAATAACCCACTTTTTACCACCAAGTTACACTTTGTTAATAACTTCTAACGCAAGATGCGCTAACAAGGTTACATGACACTGATCAAAAGTATTGATTTTATTGAATTTGACAAATAAAAAATACAAGTGGTAAAAAGTGGTAACTTTTGAATAATTGTGGAAAAATTACACCTATTGACTTGAACAAAGTCATCTTTTTTCCTGATCAAAGTCATACTTTTTTGGCACGTGAATCATGAACTTCGATTCACTCTTATTCACTGAATATCAATACACTAAATGATAAAAGGCAAAACTTAACCACCAGAACTCATCAGCTTCTTGAGCGAAGCTTGAGTTACAAAGCAAAAGCGCCACACGAATCGTATGGCGCTTTTATTTAACGTGTTTATCGAAAAAAACTTCCCAAAAATCCGGAAGATCAGCTTCCAGAAGGACTTTCACTCCCGTGATCGGATGTTTGAACTCCAGAGAACGTGCATGTAAGAACAATTGAGAAACGCCCAATTTCTCCTCAAAATAATGGTTATGATGGCGGTTGCCGTGTTTTGGATCATTGATGATCGGATGTGCGATCTTGTTAGCATGCAAACGAAGTTGATGATAGCGACCAGTCAGTGGTTTCATTTCAATCAAACTGTAACGCTGCGAAGGGTAAGGTGGAATTTTATAAGGCCGTTCAAATGTTTCCAAACAACGCACCCAGGTTCGCGCATCACGATAATTTCCACGTTCATTCTTTACTGGAGAATCAACCAAGAATGCTTCATGGGAAACATGACCGCGAACCAATGCCCAATACACTTTTTGAATGTAATCTGACTCAAACAACTCTTGAAATCGAGCCACATTCTCTTTGTCTTTCACAATAAGAAGCAATCCGGAAGTTTTTCGATCCAAGCGATGCACCGGCGCCGCATTCAGACGGTATTCGCGTTTTATCCACTCCATCACCGACTCTTCATCAACATTGCGTGCAAAGTGAGAGTGATGCACCAAGCGGTTTGAAGGTTTATTCACTACCAAACAATAGTCATCTTCGTATACCACCGGAATCATGTGCCGAATTTACGTATGATAATGATTAGATTTGCAGAAAATTCAGATCATGGTCATCAAAGACGCACGTTTTATTATTAGTAATACCGATATTGACCAATGTCCGAAAGACGGCTTGCCTGAATACGCATTTATCGGAAGATCAAACGTAGGTAAATCGTCTTTGATCAACATGTTGGTGGATAAAAAGGATCTTGCAAAAACGTCCGGAAGACCTGGGAAAACACAATTGATTAATCACTTTTTGATCAACAATGAATGGTATCTCGTCGATCTACCGGGATATGGATATGCTAAGGCTTCTAAATCAAGCAGAAGCACCTGGGAACGTTTTATTGCTGATTACCTTACGAAACGAGAAACACTGATCAACATTTTTGTTTTGCTTGATTCACGCCTTGAGCCGCAAAAAATTGATCTTGAGTTCATGACATGGTGTGCAGAAGAACAATTACCTTTTTCAATGGTTTTCACAAAAATCGACAAACTGTCCAGTTCCGCACTGCAAAAAAACTTGGCTGCATATAAAAAGGAAATGCTAAAGTATTGGGAGTCTTTGCCACCATTATTCACCACTTCCAGCGAGTCAAAATTTGGACGAGAAAAGTTATTGAATTACATTGACCAGATCAATCAAGCCATCAAGGAAGCCAATTAATTCATTCTTCCTTTGATCGTATTTTCCAACATCTCAGGAATTGATTTGAATTTAAAATCAGGAAAACGCTGCAACCATTTATCGGAAGAATAAACTGACGTTCTTTGAGAGCTTGCTGCCGACTCTTTGGTAATCGTTGGTCTTTTGCCCAAGATTCGTGCAATGATCCCTGAAACGCGCCATGCCAATCCGGTTAAGAACGGTCCAGCAAGTACTGACGGTGCCTTGACCTGCATCTGTTTGGATGCTTCATCAAAGAACTCTTTGAACGACGCATTATTTCCAGCAATTAAAAATCGTTCACCTGTAAGTTCCGCTTCGAGCAAGATGCATATTGCTTTGCTTACATCCCGAACATCTACAAATGCATTTGCACCTTTTGTATAAAATCGCAAGCCGTTTTTCAATGTCCTTAAGATCTTCAGAGAACTTTCATCCCAATTCCCAGGACCAAACATCAAACTTGGATTCACTACTGAAACAGGCAATCCTTCCTCTTGCGCGCGCCATACTTCCTTTTCTGCGCTATATTTTGACAAAGCATAGCCGGAGGATCGTTCACCGGCATTCCACTGATCAGATTCGCGGCGCACACCATCTTCAGCTCCAATAGAACCAATTGCGGCAGTGGATGAAACGTGTACAAACTGTTTTACTCCGGCAGCAATGGCAAAATCAAGTATATTAGCAGTACCTCTGCGGTTCACATGAAACAACTTCCAGAAATCGCGTCGGTGAAAGGACACTAAAGCAGCACAATGCACCACTTTTTCCACACCCATTAGTGCATCTTCTACATCTACTAAGTCTTCAATTTCACCCTGAAACCAGTTGATGCCATTTGCCAATTCGTCACAAGTATTTGGAAAATAGTAACGCAACAAACGATAAACGACTTCCTTTCGAGCTTCAGAGCGATACATTGCCTTCACTTTGTAGCCACTAGCCAGAAGATCTACCACCACATGTGAACCAAGGAGTCCTGTTGCACCCGTTACTAAAACCATGGTATAAAATTACAACCAAACATCGGGATGTAAAACACTATACATCTTAAATAAATTGAATATTCATTTGTTTGGGATGAATATTTCGGCAGTTTCATCAATCCTAAATCTTTTGCAAATTTCAGAATAACACTATCTTTGCGGCATGAAGCTACTACACTTACTGGCTATTACTCTATTTTTAGCTACTTCATGTCAATCCGAGTACGAAATTCAGCTAAAGGAAGCCAAGCAATTGGTGGACCAAGAATTGGATTTGAGAAATAAAATTTCAAAACTTCCGTCTTTCAATGCTGATGCCTTTGTTTCTTTAGAGAACATTCAAAAAGAGATAGAGATCAAATCCCATTTATCAGGAAACAAACGATTGTTCAATGAAACACTTCAGGCATATAAGTTCAGTGTTATTGAACAAAAGAATGCATCTGAAATCTTATTGACAAAATATCCTTAATCGATCTTCAAGGCTTCGTTTGGGTCCCAAAACACCTTTTTCCAATCTTGGATCTGATCGTCGTGTACCTTAATTCCCTCCGCTTCGAGTAAACGCTGCATGCGATCCGGCTCCCCGAAATGCATCTTACCAGTCAAGCATCCATTTCGATTGACAACTCGATGTGCCGGAACATGAGGGATTTTGTGCGCTGCATTCATGGCCCAACCAACCATTCTACTTGACTTAGTTGCTCCCAAATACTTTGCGATTGCACCATATGATGTTGCACGCCCGGGAGGAATTAACTCCACCACTTGATACACCAGCTGAAAAAAATCAGTTTGTTGCAACTGACCATCCATCGATCCATTTATTGTAAGACCCTTTCCCATTGTACTTTCAATGAATGCTAAGGTATGTATTAATGGCTAACCACAAATTGGTGAATGCAAGAAATCCTTGAACTGACACCCCAAATTTTATGTCATCGCCAAGAATTTCTGTAACCGAAGTCGATTACCACCATTGAAAGAGAAAAAAGCCATGAAACCCAAAACAATTCTTGCATGTGCATTCGTTGCATTTTTCAGTTTTTCTAATTTTTCATTTAGCCAAGAGGCAGAAAGTGAGTTGGAAGCTTCTAGTTGGGATCTTCGTTGCTATCCCAATCCAACGTCCGACCTCCTGGTGATCCAATCATCCATCCCGATTAAAGAAGTAACCGTGATTGACCTAAATGGCGAAGTGGTCAAAGTTGCTGCGCTTCCAAATTGGTGCTATTCACTCCATGAATTACCAAGTGGATGGTTGTTCTTTTTCATTGAAAATGAAGAAGGAACCATAGAACGCAAAAACGTTTTCAAGCAATAAATCCTTGATCGACCAATACCCCTTCACTTCTTCGTGTTTGTTATTTTTGCAGAAAATCACGCATGAAAGGCATTTACACGATCGCTTTGCTGTTGGCTTCCAACATTTTCATGACTTTGGCCTGGTACGGGCATCTTAAATCCGACAGTTCCAAAAAATGGACCTTTTGGGCATTTACAACAGCCATTCTACTGAGCTGGGGAATTGCCTTTTTTGAATATGTTTTGCAAGTTCCAGCCAACAAGATCGGTTATAAAGGCAATGGAGGACCGTTCAGTTTGATCCAACTGCGCGTAATCCAAGAAGTGATCTCACTCGTCGTTTTTATGATCTTTTCGTTACTTGCCTTCAAAGGCGAACAATTCAAATGGAATCACATCGCCGCATTCGGCTTGATCGTTGTGGCCGTGTATCTGGTGTTTAAGAAGTAAAAGGTATTAAGAGAAGTTACACCGATCAATTCCGTACTATCTTCAGAAAAGTCTGCCACATGATCTTGAGATCGGTAGACAACGTTGGACGTGCCAGGTACTTTTTATTCAGTTCGATCTTGGCAGGCATGATCTCATCAATATAGGTTTGACGCGGGTTTTCGGAAGCACCCAGCAATTCGTTCTCTTTGAAATATTCCAACGAAGCAAAATCGGTGATTCCCGGTCGAACATTCAAGATCTGACGTTGGTCCTCCGTATACAGATCCACATATTCCTGCACTTCTGGTCGTGGACCAACAATGCTCATTTCTCCCACTAAAACATTTAAAAATTGCGGAAATTCATCCATTTTCGTTTTTCGGATGAAGTAACCTACTCGGGTAATTCGTGGATCGCGCATCCCTACTGTTAATGTTCCCAATTTATCAGCATTTGGTCGCATTGTGCGGAACTTCCATAATTTAAATGGCTTTCCAAATCTACCTACACGCGTTTGCCGATAGAACACTCCTCCCCGACTTTCCAAGACGATCAACAAAGCAATGATCAACCCAAAAGGGAGGAAACATAGCAAAATGATCATGGAACAAACTATATCGAAGACGCGTTTCATCCAAGCACGTGTTTCACGGCATTTTTAACCGCTGAGATCACAATTTGAACCTGTTCATCCGTCAAATCGAAATACACCGGCAAGGTGATCTCATTCTCATAACTGGACCAAGCTTGAGGGTAATCCGACATGTTATAACCTAAATTTTTGTAAGCCGTCAAAATTGGTAACGGTTGAAAGTGCACGTTCACAGAAACATCCTGATCAAAGATCGCTTGCATGATCGCATCGCGCTGCGCTTCCGAAGCACCACCAATACGCAATTGATACAAGTGGTAACAACTTTCGCGATCAGCATCTTTCATTTGCGGAAGTACGGCCCATGACTCCTTGGAAAATCCGTCGTTATATGCTTCACAGATTGCTTTTCTGCGATCCAAATTTTCCTGAAAACGCTCCAACTCCACCAATCCTATTGCCGCTTGGATGTCAGTCATGTTGCATTTATACCCAGGAACAACGACGTCGTAACGCCAATTCCCTTTTTGAGTTTTCGCCAGTGCATCTTTGCTTTGACCGTGCAAACTCAACATGCACAACTCTTTGTAAATAGCCTCGTGATCGAAGTCCTCCGGCAAGTTGATGCTCATCGTTCCACCTTCAGCAGTCGTCAAATTTTTCACTGCATGAAACGAGAAACAAGTTACATCTGCCAAAGCCCCTGATCGTTTTCCCTTGTACGTTGAGCCGAATGAATGCGCAGCATCTGCAGCAATAAGAATTCGCCCGAGTTTACGCTGCAAATCACTATTCGGTGAGAATTTAGCTTTTACAGAAGGGTCATTTACCAATTTATAAATTGCATCGTAATCACATGGGAACCCGGCAATATCAACAGGCATGATCGCTTTCGTTCGTTCTGTGATCAGGCCCGCTAATTGATCGGTATCCAGGATGAATTTTCCCGGAAGAACGTCCACCATAACTGGTTTTGCTCCCGTGTGCACGATGACGTTGGCAGAAGCGCAATAAGTGATTGCAGGCACGATTACCTCATCTCCCGGTCCAATTCCCCACCAGCGAAGCAACAATTCCATTCCTGCAGTCCAAGAACTTACAGCAACAGTGCACTTATTCCCACAGTATTCAGTCAACTGTTTTTCAAACAATTTCGTGCGCGGACCTGTCGTGATCCAACCGGATGTAAGCGCAGCAGTAACCTCAGCAATGACTTTCTGGTCTATACGTGGCGGAGAAAATGGAATCATGTGTGCAATTTGTTTCAAAGGTAGAAAATCTGCCGTTTATGACATGTATTCTGACCAAATGTAGCAATCACATTAGCGGGATAGCTCAGAAAAACTACTTCCCGGTTTTTTGTTCAAAAGCAGAAAATGGATTAAGCCCTTTAAATATCCCCATCCATAACTGATGTGCAAAATGGGATAGATGACAAACAAGTTTGAAGCTTCCTTCAGATTAGCCGAAGTCCTCAAACTGAACAGAATATTCATCATGAAATATAAGGCCAAGCCTGAAATGCTTACCAATCCCAATACGGGAGAAATGACAAACGGAAGCAAACAGAAAATCAAATAGAAAACAAACAATGGCGGAACCAATTGACGGAGTGTAGTAACTGCTCGGTGTTTTTTATTCACGTATACTTTCCAGTAGCCGTATTGCAAAAACTGTTTCCACAGATTGGGATAAGAACCTCGTACATAATACTTCAAACTGATCTCTGCGTTGAAGAGGATCCTTCCGCCTGCTTGTGTGACGCGAAAATTAAATTCGTCATCCTGGTTCCTTACCAATTCTTCATCGAAATAACCGATCTTCTCAAAAACCCAAGCCGGATACATGGGAGTACCGACCGTATCCACAAAACTGCTTTGCTCTAAAGTTCGAAAATTACCTAAACCCATTCCGAAAGCGGTACCCATAGCTTGTGCGATCATGCGTCCTTGTTCGTTCAAATACACATTTTCTACCGCACCGCCAACGCACCAAACAGTGGGATCGGCTTGTAAACTTTCTACAGCTTTACGCAGGTAATTGGAGGAAATAACTTGTCGTGCCCCAATAATTTGATAAAAATCAGCATCCTTAGTGGCGTAAATACCCAGATTGAAGGCGAATGGCGTGAGTTGCTTTTCATTGTTAACTAACTGAATTCCCGGAAACTCCTGTTGCAAGGTTTGCAGTAATTCTCGAGTCCCATCATTACTCATGCCGTCCACCACATTCACAGCCAAGTGACAATCACCTGAAAGATCCGAAGCATAAATTGCCCGAATGCATTCCTCGATATTTTTCACCTCATTGCGACAAGGTATGACAACAGCTATTTTCATTTTTTCTCAAAAGGTTTTGCCGGGTTTCCAGCAACTACAACCCCTTTTTCTACGGATTTCACTACCACACTACCCAATCCAACCAAGGCTTTGTCGGCAACGGATAATTTCTGACGGATCGAAGCTGATGGAGAAACCCAAACGTCTTCGCCGATCTCCACACTTCCAGCGATCATCGCGTTGGCAATGATCAAACTGTTCTTGCCAATCTTTACTCCGTGAGCGATGTGCACCAAATTATCCACTTTTACATTTTCGTGAAGCACTGTGGAGCCCAAAACTGCACGGTCAATACATACATTGTTTCCGATCTCCACATGGTCATGAAGAATCACATTACCAATGTGTGGCATCAACTCGTAATCACCTGCTTCATTTTGTTCGTAGCCAAAACCAACTCCACCTACGGTGTTATTCGCTCCTATACTGCAGTTATTTCCAATCTGTGTATGAGAATGGATAACAGTATTTGGACCAATAGCTACATAATCACCCAGTTTGCAACCGCGTTCAATAACCACATTCGCTCCTATCGCCACCCTGTCTTTATTGAAAACCACACTCGGATCGATTACCGCCGTGGGGTGAATGCTTCCAAAAACCTTTTTTTCTGCAAAGAACTCTTGCAACACTTTCAAAAAAGCGCTGCGTGGTTTGTCAACCGGAATGGCAAAATATGATCGTTCGTTAGCCTGAATCTCTTGAAAAACTTCCTGACTCACGATAACGGTACCTGCATGAAGTTCCTTTAACAGATCCTTGTTCTTATCCGAACACCAACCAATTGATTCCGCGGAAAAATCCGGATCATTGATTGCGAGCACATTCGTGATTCGTTGTTCCGAACTATCTGAACAAAGACTTCCCGTTAAGAAACTGCATACCTGACTTCGTGTGATCATGATCAATCAATTATCCATCGAACAATGTTAAAGGCTTCGGCGTACTTCGTTCCAATTTGAACACCGCGTGTTCTGGCAACGGAGCGCAAGAAATCTTCATCGGAATATGGTCTGTGCGCCTGAGACTGGTACTCTTTCAACGCATTTACTTTCGTTTGAACATGAGTTTCATCCAAATGAACGAAACTAGATGTTGTAAAGGACAAATTGTTCCAAGGCAATTCATAGGATAGAATGGATGCGAATTTAAATGCACGCAAACCTTCCGTAGCAACCGTAGCATGATCTTGGTGAACATCTGCCAAATCTGGCATGAAGATCAATTGCGGATTGAAATCCTGACGAATACGGATCAGATCATCCAAAATATCTTGTCTACGATATCCAAAAGTTCGCACATCGTAATCGAACAATAACAAGTTCTCACTTTTAATCCCCAACACTTTGGTTGCTGCCTTCACTTCAGTGATCAAAATATCGGAAGGAAATTGCGGCAATACGGATTGCTGACAAGCCGAAAATGCGGCGTACATGACATCATGTCCCTCTTCGATGAATTTTGCAATGGTACCTCCGCAACCAAACTCACCATCATCGGTGTGTGGCGCTAAAACCAAAACTCTTTTTTTATTCTTCATAGTTCCGTATTGGATCAATATTAATTCAAATCAACAATAATTATTGCAGAAAACCTACAAGATCAAATCTGCCATTTGGCGGGCTGCCGTTCCGTTTCCAAAATAGCTCTTGCGTTCTACTGTTGGATCAAACGAATTGATAGCCCAGGTGATCTTTTCAGCATCTGCACCAACGATCACATTCCATCCGTTCTCAACGGTCTCCACCCATTCCGTCTCATCGCGCATCGTAATGCACGGTTTACCCAAAAAGAAGGCTTCTTTCTGAACGCCCCCACTATCTGTTACGATCTTTTTAGCGCCAGTTTCCAAACGCACCATATCCAAGTAACCAACAGGTTCTATCACACGGATGTTCTCACCCAACGCGATCTCGTAATCATTCAAATACTTTTGCGTTCGCGGATGCAGAGGCAGAATGATCTGTTCCTTAGAGTCATTCAATCCTTTAACGATCCCTTTCAAACGGGAGATATCATTGGTGTTCTCAGCTCGGTGGATAGTACATAACAAATACGCGTTTTCAGATACTCCCAATTGCGCCAAAATCTCACTCTTTTCAGCAGCTATTTTGCTAAAATGAAGAATTCCATCAAACATAACATCGCCAACATTGTGTACTCCTTTCGTGATTCCTTCACGCACTAAATTATCAATCGCAGTTTGCGTTGGAACAAAAAGCAAATTCGAAATATGATCCGTTAAAATGCGGTTTTGCTCCTCAGGCATGGACATATTGAAACTGCGTAATCCTGCTTCAACGTGAATAACCGGAATTAGCAATTTGGAAGCCGCTAAAGCACCTGCAAGCGTAGAATTCGTGTCACCGTAAACCATCACATAGTCTGGTTCCTCTTCAAGCAAAACTTCTTCAATCGCCACCAACATGGCACCGGTCATTGCTCCATGCGATCCGGAACCAACATTTAAATGATACTTCGGATGTGGAATACCCAATTCATCGAAAAAAACATCGGACATATTCGCATCGTAATGCTGACCTGTATGCACGATGATTTCTTCGAAAAAGTCAGCAAACACCGATGAAACAGCTGCTGCTTTGATGAATTGAGGACGTGCCCCTAGGATGGTGACAATTTTTTTCAAATTCAGTTTACTTTAGGCAAAAATAGCGATTACACTCCATATTGCGGATAGAAGCCCAAGCTGCCCATACTTTTCCCGCTCTAACAAAGCGACTTCCACCGTAAACTCCCCTGTTCAAGCATTTTCTCCTTATATTTGAACTTTAAATTTCGTTCATGCGATTAAAAGGAAAAAAGGTATTAGTGACAGGAGCAGATGGCTTCATTGGTTCTCACTTGGTTGAACGACTTCTTGCAGAAGGCGCTGAAGTAAGGGCTTTTTGTTATTACAACAGCTTTAATTCTTGGGGTTGGTTGGATACATTTCCCAAAGAATTGTTGCAACAAATAGACGTTTTCACTGGTGATGTGCGCGACCCAAATGGCGTGCGAACAGCAATGAAAGGAATCGATATTGTTTACCACCTGGCAGCCTTGATCGCCATTCCCTATTCTTACCATTCACCTGACGCCTACGTAGATACGAATGTGAAGGGAACTTTGAACATTGTTCAAGCTGCGAAGGATCTGGGAACGGAACGTGTACTTGTTACTTCTACTTCAGAAGTTTATGGCACTGCACAATACATTCCAATCGACGAAAAACACCCGCGTCAAGGTCAGTCGCCTTATTCCGCAACAAAGATTGGTGCAGATTGCATCGCTGAGTCGTTTTACCGCAGTTTTGATATGCCGATCACGATCGTAAGACCTTTCAACACCTACGGCCCAAGACAATCTGCAAGAGCGATCATCCCAACGATCATGACACAATTGTTGAACGGATATGAAGAGATCAGTTTGGGTGACCTTACCCCAACTCGCGACTTGGTTTTCGTTAAAGACACCGCGCGTGGTTTTGTCGAGATTTCTTTGTGTGATAAACTAAATGGTCAGGATGTGAACATTGCCACTCACAACGAGATTTCTATTGGCGACTTGGCAAAAGAACTGATCAAACAGATCAATCCAAGTGCAACGATCATTCAGGAAGCACAACGCTTGAGACCTGAAAATTCAGAAGTTTTCCGTCTATATGGCGACAACAAAAAATTGTTAGAATATACCGGATGGAAACCGGAAACTACCTTAGAAGAAGGTTTGCGTCAGACCATTGAATGGTTCAAGAAACCTGAAAATCTAAGACAATACAAAGCTGATATTTACAACATTTAATTCGCAGCATGGATTTCAACGGTATCGTAGAAACAATCAGACGTCGATTCGGTCAGGAAGGCTTCATTCCTTTGCATGCCCCTTATTTTGGTGGTAAAGAGCGTGAATACTTGATCGAATGTATCGATAGCACCTTTGTTTCTTCAGTTGGACCTTTCGTGGATCGTTTTGAACGTGACATGTGTGCAATTACCGGTGCGCAATTCGCCATCGCCGCTGTAAATGGAACTGCAGCCTTGCATATGGCCATGATCGTTGCCGGTGTGGAAAGAGACGACGAGGTACTTTCACAAGCTTTGACTTTCGTGGCAACCGCGAATGCAATTTCATACATTGGAGCTAAACCGGTCTTTTTAGACGTGGATAAAGATACGCTCGGACTTTCTCCTCAAGCTGTTCGTCAGTTCCTGGAAAAAGAAACGTTTCAGAATGAACGCAACGAGTGCATCAATAAACGAACAGGCAAACGCATTAAGGCCTGTGTTCCGATGCACACCTTTGGGTTCCCTATGAAGATTCATGAGTTGCTAGATCTTTGCAATCAATACAATATCGTTTTGATCGAAGACGCGGCTGAATCCTTGGGTTCATTTGTGGGAGAGCAACATACAGGAACTATCGGACACATTGCGGCTTTCAGTTTCAATGGTAACAAAACAGTTACTTCCGGTGGTGGTGGAGCCATTGTTACCAATGATGAAACATGGGCAAAACGCGCCAAGTATCTAACAACCACCGCAAAAGTTCCTCATGCTTGGGATTTCTACCACGACGAGATCGGATACAACTACCGAATGCCAAACATCAATGCTGCGTTGGCTTGTGCACAGATGGAACAACTTCCACAGATCTTGAAGAACAAACGTGAAACTGCTAGTTTCTATCAGGAAGAATTGACCAAACAAGGAGTGCATGTGGTAACAGAAACGCCGAACACTACAGCCAACTATTGGTTGAATACCATCATTTTGAATTCTAAAGAAGAACGGGATGCCTTTCTTCAATTTTCGAATGATAAGGGTGTGATGACAAGACCCATTTGGACTTTGATGAATCGTCTTCCGGCCTTTCAAAATAGTCAAACCGATAGCTTAGAGAATTCCATTTGGCTGGAGGAGCGAGTGGTAAATATCCCAAGCAGCGTAACCCTTTGAGATATGTTTGAAAACAAGATATACATCATTGCTGAAGCTGGAGTGAATCACAACGGTGATATCAATCTGGCGAAAAAATTGATCGATGCAGGAAAAGCAGCCGGCGTTGATTGTGTCAAGTTTCAAACTTGGAAAACAGAAGAACTGATCACAGCTGACGCTCCGAAAGCAGCCTATCAGGTGGCTAACGATGGCGAAGGCACGCAGTTCGACATGCTGAAAAAACTGGAATTGAGCTACGACGAGTTTCGAGAATTGAAAGCATACGCTGCTACAGTTGGCGTAGATTTTTTGTCCACACCGGATGAGCTAAGCAGTCTGAATTTCTTGGTCGATGAGCTTCAACTTCCACTTATCAAAGTAGGTTCCGGAGAGATCAACAACCT
>JACCEA011869757.1_pt1 | contig 30385 bp, 28 predicted proteins | sample 7449851 | NCBI WGS metagenome assembly JACCEA01 (sample SAMN15323453, study PRJNA562643) | freshwater metagenome | isolation source: river surface water | place: USA:Blue River Watershed | collected 2017-08-18
CGAATGTCTACTCGTTGCAAAACCCTCGTAATTATAGTCCAAAACCACCAAAGCCTTATCAACCGAAGGCCACAGGTCCCATGTCGAATCCCTATCTTGGTGCTGGTATCTTGGGATTGATTGTGATTTTGCTTTTCACCATGGATTCATTTTTAGGAGTTGGTTACGTGTCTTTGCTAATTTTTGGCAGATTTTTTGAATGGGAAGTTGCTTATGGACCGTTACATTCTAAGCTGCAACGTAGTTCCACTACTTCAAACCCCCATTCCAAACAAGCCAATGTCGATGAGACTACGGAAGATTCTAAATTGCTCAGAATTGAGACAGAGAGGGGTGATAATTCGGCGTAGATTTTTGTGCTACCTCACTTGTTGGCCAGAACTTGGAAATTTACTATCAGAAGCACATGGTTGCTGATAAAGTAGTAGGATTAGAGATACTAATAATTTAAAAATTACTTTTTTCCAATCGTTTCTATACTGTGAACAAGCAAAACAAAAATTAACGTCAGCAACGCCATATGGTTATAACGTGAGTACTGCTGTATACAAAATATTATGAGCAAAACAGATTAAAAAATAATAAGCATCATTGACAAATTTACAAAAAAAGGGAGAAAAGCAGCAAGGACGATTATGCTGCTCTGTTCCACAACTATTAACGATGGTTGCTTTAAGTGTGATAAGAAGTACCATAGCTGGGCATGTAAGTGGTAAAGAATAAGCTGCCAGCATTCTTGTGATGGATCTCATCCCACATAAGGTTGTTAGCAGCCACTACATTTTTGTAACTAGTAGACGATATTAAGGAAGTGGTATTGTTATGACGAGCTTTCCCACAATCTTCACCATTGTGAGACCTCTCTACTAAGTTGTTGCAGCTGCTGGATGCAGTTGTTGTTGCAAAACTTGTTCTAGTTTCTGTATCAGAGTCAGAGTTATATCTATTCACCAGCTCTTCTCGTACACAAATGGTACCAACACTTCCAGGAGAAATAACACCTAAAGATGATGAAGAACTTGGTGAAATGCCTCCATCAGTATGGGCACCTTCCTCAAATGTAATGGGATAACCTTTTCTACCATTTATCTTTCGCTGCGAGACATACATTTCCCGAAAGGATTTCTTCCCCCGACTACTCCTTTCCAACGGCAATGTTGAACGTATTGGTCGCAAAACAGTATGCAATGCTGGAAGCTCAAGAAAGTGAACATTAACATTTGAACAATTATGCATGAACGTTCGTTGATGTTCAATCCTACATCCATTGTATGGAACGCTTACAATTTTCTTGTCCATCTTCTTGTTCATTTTAGCTACATCTGCGAACTGAAATAAAGCAACAATATATAATTGTAAGGAAAATATAACTAGTTAAAAAGCTTACCCAGGGGTGACTTAAGGCATTTTTTGCGGTCATTCGCAACAACGGATCTACTCTCAATAAAGACGAAATAAAATCCTTACAATCTGATGAAATATGAGACCAGAATTGGGCAGGAAAGCGGATTTTGAAGAGATCTTCGCATTCTTGCACAGTGGGAGGTAAGAGTTCGATGGATGTGCCGAATGGAAGACGAGCCGAAAGTGAGCAGTAAACAAGCACACCCAATGCCCAGTCATCAACGGATGTAGAGTAACTTTTATGCTGCCGGATTTCAGGTGCTATATATCCGCCCGTACCCAAAAATGATTCTGTGAGCGAGTGTCTAGTTACCGTACTAAATCCAAAGTCAATCAATTTCATTGTAAGGCTACCACTGTCGCCGTTGCAAGGACTGTGGGATAAAATTACGTTTTCCGCCTTGATATCTCGGTGTATAATTCCTCTATCATGCAAATATGCCACCGCAGAGAACAATCCACGGAATGCGTTCTTTGCTTGATATTCCATCAGCGGGCCATTTTTAGCAAGATGAGCGAAAAGCTCTCCTCCAGAGAGATATTCTGTAATGATCAAAATATGATTTTTGGTTTCCGTGTAGTCATAGTATCGTACAATGTGTGGATGTTGAATACGACGCAATATGTCAATTTCCTTTCGAAGTTGAAAAAGAACAAAGTCGTTATCTACTATGCCTAAGGCCAATCCTTTTTTGTCAATAATCTTGCACGCTAATGGTAGTGTAGATGTGGAAGATACAAACAGTGATTTCTCTACTACCGGCTCATAGTCCATCATATCGTAGTCACGAAGTGGAGATCGTGGAGATTCGTAATAATGATCGTTGTGTGAATGATCGTTGAAATTTGTTGCATTAACTTCTTCGTCATCACTGCTGTCTAAAAGGAATTGTTGTGGCATAGCATCCACCATGAGGTTATATCGACTTGAAGTCTTTTCAAGACATTGCATCGTCGTCGACTCTGACGAAGATAAACGAGATCGTAAACTATGGATCATTGACCTTTTGTGTCGATATACTCGGAAAACTCGTGATGTTGTTCCTGATCCTAGCAAATCGCCGAGTCGATACAATTTCGAGAACTGTTTTGGCAAACAAGGCGGCACCTTCATTGCTTCCAATTCCTCTCGTCGATTACGCTCTTCTTCTTCTCGTTCTAGATCGAGGATATTCACATATCCAATTCTTCTTCGAGCTGCCAGAATATGCTCAAAACAAGGACACAAACACCCACAGTTCCCCATTTTCATTAATAGCGGGTTTCACAAAATTACTGTATTCAGGAAACATTCATATCGACACGAAACTCTCTTCTATTGCAAGCAGAATCAGAATTTTAATATGACGTTACTGTAATCTGGTTAAATTATGTTTTTCCAAGCGTATTTATTCGTTGGTCCACTTTCTATTCCAGTGGTACAATATTTATTTGGTATTTGGTATTGCATCACCCAACCCTAAAAAAATATAGCTGGGCGTGCGCGTGTGGACCTCTGTGTCCGTCCTTTCTGCAGAAATTTTTCTCCACCACGGTAAGCCTAAATATGGAATAATTGACAGAAAAAATGCGGAGAAACAACAGTACCAGTTAAATATTACTTCTATAATATAGGTATACGTGAGTAATAGGTTTATTTACTTCAGCATTTAAATTTATTACAAGGAATTCATCTTTGAAACTACATGAAATGTGTCTGGAACTCTTGACTCAATTTTCGCAAGTGCTCGACGTATTTAAGAGTTACTTCGTCCGCGCCCTTAATTTGATTCCTTCCAACATCCAGAAGTACGATTCCTTGAACCTTGTCAATTGAAGCCTTCAGAGAATGCATAACAATTAAGTCAACTAACAAATTTTCAACTTCTTCCTCTTTCAGCATCAATTCGGTCGCCAAAAATTGCATAGTCACTCTTTGGTATGGGCGGACGACACTAAGTAGCACCTGATAAATGGAATAGACATTTAAAAGTGAGAAACTACCCACAGCTATGTTTACCTGTTCCCTAATTCTCCTTCTTAGTGGCGTGAGATACTTCATCAAAAAAGGTTCATCTAAAATACGGTTCTTCTTGTTGTTAACGGTCTTTTCAAAGCGGGCAAGATCATTGGCCTCAAGAGATTGACGAAGATCACTCATGGCTACAATTTCTGGATCGTCTGCAAATGCCTTCACTTCTCTTGCAGCAAATGGATTGATATCACTTAGCGATAGAATAGATGCCATCACCACATACTTAAGACAATCACGAGCTCGAGAATTTCCAGCTTCTTGATAATTACGAAATGCTTCGTAGAATTCATTGTAAGCTTCCATCCAATTACTTTCAGCCATTTGCATTTTCCCACCCTCTTCCCTTATGATACCCATGATGCGTGGATCCGAAACCGCGGAATTGTTAACGGTCTTTGGATATATCGACTGCATTCTAGACATATCCTGGGTGAGTGAGCAAAGCTGAATTTCTAGACAATATATTTCAAGAAGCGTAGTACCCTTGCTGATATCATCCGATCCGTCGGGCAACTGACAAGCCTTCTTAAGTACACACAGCAATCTCTCAACATCAGAAACTTTATTTCCTTCCAAATAAAGTTTCGCCAGTTTCAAGTTGGTATTTAGCCATAGCCTCTCATTGTTTGCTGTTTTTAATGCAATTAAAGTAATTTCGTACATTTCTGAAAGAACTATTGTATCTGTTGCAGTTGCAATAGTATCCAATATTGAATTGATGGCTTCTGTGCATTCATTTCGGGTGACTGAAGCGATATACTTTAACATGTCTCGGTAGCGGTCAACCATTTTGTCATATATTCTTTGCCCAAAGTAAAGAGTTACAAGATATTGAAGAGCTTTGAATCTCCTGCGTGTCAATATTAATTTGGAAAACTGGCAATCATCTTGATATTAGGCTTTGACTTACCATTTTACTTGGTCGCCATGTTCTGTTTCCATTGTTACAACCTTCTCAAACATGTCAATTGCACGTTCAGGATCTTCACCTTTCAAATCATCCCCCTCTAAGAAATGAGAAATCTGATTTAGTCCCAATAGAACTATAGCAACTTCCGTTAGCATACCGTAAAAAGAATTTTCGATTTCAATAGTAATGTCATTCCCACCATCTCCTTCAGCACAATCTTGATCGGACCCATAGTCATAATCAGCATCCGAACCATATTCATATTCATACTCTTCGTCGTCACTCATTTTTGTAACGTTGATAGTCGTCTAGATCATTACAAAATTTCGACGGATGGCGAGCCGCAAAAAAATTGCATATGTCATGTGGGCGAATAATAAAAATATTGCGAATAGATAGTTGCTGCGTGTCGCTGGGACGAAGCAGCAGAGAGGAGGCAGCAAAAGGCAGGTGCTGCCAACAAGCCTATGCGCTGCTGTGGTGGTGTGTGGCAGCCAAGCAGCGCAGAGTCGCAGAGAAAAACCTATAGAAGTCTATTTGGTATTCTACAATATAGCTTTATTTACTCTACATGATACTTCTATAATACTTCCGGAAGTATATATTATATAATAAAAAAATTATGATTATCAGATTATAAAGAACATCATGAGATGAGATTATCTACATGGCGATGAATGGTCACCTACATAGTACTCCACCATTTGCCGCTGGTACCCTTATTTACTGCCATAATGGTGAACATACTATTTTTTCTTTGTAACATGGCTGTTATATAATATTGTCAAAAAACTTACATGGTATATATAACAACATTTTCTATTTTGCAACAATTTTTCTAAACTCACGGAAACTGGGCTGGATTACATAGCAAATGCTGAAATAGAGAAATATGTAACGTGTGAATGATTATTCATCGTTAATCTTCCAACCAATCACATGACCTTCTTGAAGTTGGCTTCGAAACAACACGAATAATAGCATAGGTACCTACGAATAGACCAATTATCCATAAAATCATACCAAATCCTGTCCAGACAGAGTTTGCCATGATTTTTGTTCTTTGGCTCATCTGATCGACCAAATCATCATTAAAAGCAAAATATGACTATGATGCCCCCCATGGTGAGATGCTTACCTTTTTCTTCTGATTCTCCAGTTCACGCTGATTCTCTTCCGCAAATTTTTGCATTTCGCTCAGTTGCTAATATGACCAAAAATGATGCTGTTAGCAGATGACCACAAAAATATGTCATATCACCTTATTTTGGATATTGACTGCAGCGTTGATGTCAATTGTAGTTTCTTTAAGAACAGACGTTAAGTCAGAAAGTTCTTTTACTAAAACTGTTTGATTCCTTTGTTCATCTTCCAATTCTCTTGTGTACATATCCTTTTCGATAGAAATTGGAAAATATTAACTTGTAGGCTATGGACATAATTCGAGAGATACCTTTTGATCTTGGAGTAGTGTTTGTATCTTTTCTGCAGATACGGTATCATGAAGAAGCCCATCTGCGCTTTGCTTAACAACTTGTGCTGACCACTGGATAGTACCGTCTTTCAAATTGAGATATTCTTGGGACTTAAATGTAGATGTTTCGCTTTTTTTTGAGAACATAATCAATTGGCGTCTAATATCTACCAAGTTGTTGGCAACGACATCGGATTTACTTGTTCGGAGCGTGTAATCTACAGCAACGATAAGATTTTTTACTTCACGTTTAGTACTTGGATTGATAACACCAATTCTGTGATTCTTTTCCAGAAATAGCGATGCCGCACTGAGAAGTCGGTCGCTATGAAGGGTTTCAATGCGATTTATTTCCTGTTCATCATTCATCGCAAATTGTTCTTCCTTTTTACTTACATCGTATGTACTAAATTTTGGATTCAATTTGGAATTGAGAACATGAGAGAGAAGGCAGCAGCAGCAGCAATCCCAAATCGTTTTAAAAAATGGGGGATGAGCAGCAGCGCAAGCTCCCCCCCCCACAAGCGCTCGTCGGTGCCCACACACCAACGGTCATTTCGAATTCTGGTGCTGTGCTGCTGTCCTCTCTGCAAAAATGTGGGCAGAATGCATGACTTGTTGCTCGACTGACTCGCCTCCATCTCATCACTCTTTTTATTTCTAAGCTAGAGTCTCTTTGTTGTATAATCATCATGCACCAACCCAAAATCCAACAGGCTCATGAATTAGGGCCATTGGCTCCCGAACTGAAACGTTTTTTTTCTTTCGTTCAACGGGGTGATGTGGTGGCGGTTACGAGAGAGTTAGAAGCTGGACTTCCAGTGAATTTTATTGATCCTGCCACCACTGACTCACCGTTAATGTTGGCGTGTAGAAAAGGCTACACAAATATTGTTATGCTATGCTTGGACTTTGGCGCCAAAAACGATCCGCATCCTGACTTCGGGCAAACTGCTTTGCACGCAGCGGTAGCGAGTGGTCATTTCACATGTGCAGAGGTAATTTTGAAAGTAGCTGCTGCATCGGATGCTGATCATATTATATCCAACCTTACTGATCAATATGGCCAAACTCCACTGCACTGTGCCGCTTTGATTGGTTCAGTGCCGATGACAGAACTGCTTTTAAGGCATGGTGCACAACTATCAGCAGTAGATTCTTATGGACAAACACCATTACATCTTTCAGCCGGATCTGTCAACAAGGCCTGTTTAGCTGTTCTTCTTGATCATGGAGGAGATGAAGTGATTGAAGTTTCTGATGTTTATGGTAATAGACCTCTCCATCATGCCGTTTACCATGGAAGGCTGGAATGCGCGAAGCTGCTGCTGGAAACAGCGGCTGATGTAACTGCTCGTAATTCAAAGAATCTCACCCCATACAACCTTGCAAGTATGCAAGGTCATCATCAAATTGGCTTATTGTTGTTGGAGTATAAAGATCATCACAACGTTCCACCATCAACTTGTGCTACACCAAACAAGCTGGCATTTTTTACTCCAAATAAAGGGTTACAAAGACCAGTTTTCTCACCTCAGCAGCTTGATACAGATCATTCTCCCACCCCTCCAAATTCTCGGTATGATGACAAGGAGTTTCGTACTCCAATGACCTCAAATAAACATGAAATAGCAGTTTCAATCCATGAATCTCCTCCGCACAATGGCCTATCCCTTGGAATTCCCGAATTTCGCAGAAATCAGTCAAACGACCTCGCTGGTTTGCATCTACCCAGACCTCACACTGTAGGATCGCCATCAGTTAATAATAAAGCACTCTCTCTCAAGAAAAGGTCGTCAAAAAACCCTTCTGTAGTCTCTTCCCCCTTGGAAGGGAATCGAAAAAGTTCTAATCTGGATTTCGGTGATGGTAGCAGTTCTCAACTCAGTTTTACAACGTATTTGCAAAGATATGATGATAATCATGCGATGCCACAGTTATCGACACCTCTTTTTTCTAGAGATGTGTCTAACAGGTAACCTTTGCGTGAACTTGTTGGTTCATCCACTTTTATGTGCCACTCGTCTCATTAGAACAACCAGCAGTTTTGAAAACTTCGAGCGCGGAGATGATACCAATCTAGATGAACCTCAAGGTAAGTTTGACTGACTCTCACTGACGAATTTCTTTTTGTCTCACTGATTATCAATTCGCGGGGAATTTTAGGATCGTTGGTTGAGGACCGCATGACGTATTTGTCGGGTGGGAATTACACCCCATCCAAACAGGCCCATCGAGAGGAGATTGATAGTCAAAAATCACATCGCTATGAGTATGGAAATTATCCTCGTGAGGCAATAAACTCCGAACCAATGGACGCTTTTGACGAAAGTCCGGATGAACCAGAAAGTCTTTCAACACCCAAAAGGAAGGTAGAGTGTGCACTTCAGGAGGAGGCAGAATTTGCAGACCCTTTGGAAGTATTTTCGTGTTGTGATCGATTGTGGCATGTTTACTTAACGGAGCAATCAGATATATACTACTTGGATATGGAAAATCATCATAGTCAGTGGGAAGACCCTCGTTGTCATGGAGTTATTTTAATGACTTCATACTATGATTTTCCTCCAGAATCTCCATCGAAGCTTTCCGATTCTGCTCCTCCTCTTTCTCCAGCATTAAAGTCCCCAACTCATTCTTCCCCATCTGTAGGTTTATCTGGAAGTGCAATAAAAAGTGATTCAGAACTAAAAAGAGTTGCTCAATCATTTCAGCGGGTCTTTACATTTGATGTCGATTCAGTTGATCATCAATCTGTTGAAGCACCCAAGTCTAGCACTCTTCGTGGTCTTGGAATTGCATCAATAGATTGTAATCATGATCACGTGGGTAATGTGGTGGGATCATCAGATGAAGATGACAACAAGCCTGATTTGGTTCAAAATTTGGCTAAACGCAATGTGAGGAAATTATTCATTGAGCAACAACTCAAATCATCTGGTAATGACAGCGAGTCTAAATTCGTTCCGCAAAATGAAAATGGTTTGGTTGATTCATATGATGGTCCCAAACAAGCATCACCTATTCCAATTGATGATGACAATACAGATGATCTTCAAAAATCTCATACTGTCAATGGAGGTGAAAGGGTAAAAGCGAATAACGGTAAGCTGAAACGGGATTCATGGGTAACCAACAAGAAAGATGAGCAAGATAAAATAGATCCACCCGAAAGATCATTTGAGCGATCGCATGATCTATACTCTTCTCAAAAAGAAATCATAATCCCGCAAACTATCAACCTTGATGAATGCCAAATTTACGTCGAAATGATTAACGCCGGTAGACCGCTTCATGATGTTCGACAGAGGTTAGAAGCTGATGGACGAAGTGGAAAGTTTATCTCTAAGGTTATGGAGCTCGCTGATGATTTGGTTATTTTAGATGACAAGTTAAGTGATGTTGCTTCAGCAGAAGATACTTTTGCCTCTCCCAAATCAACTTCAAGATCTGACAAAGCATCTGTGGGTACGCAAGTTCCGGTAGTTACATTGGAAAGCCTTAAAGACGATTTCGCGTTGGCAAAGTATGTTAAAATGGCAAAGATGGGTGTTCCCCCAATGAGCGTCATTACCAAAATGAAAATGGACAATGTTGAAAGTGGTATTGTAGAAAGGATGCAACAGGCTTTGGGTCTCATTCCCATAGTAACCAACAATAAGGATGATCTTAAGGAGGAAAAATGGCAGCCTGTCCCTGAAGAAAGATTGAAAAACAGTATATGGGCCTTTGCTTCGGCAGGCAATTCTGATAGTCCTCTTTTGGCAGAACAAGAATTGAAGGAGCTCGAACAGTTATTTTTAGCAGCACCAACTGTTCCTTCTATGCCCAATCCCGACAAGTTGATACCAAAACAGACTTTCTCGTTAAAACTTTTAGAAGGAAAGCGCGCTCAAAACATTACCATTGGGTTAGTCGCGTTCAAAGGCTTCGGGTCCCACATTGATGTAATCAAGGCCATATGCAGTCTAAATGATTTCCATGGAAAGTTAAGCTCTGATCACCTTCAAAATTTCAAATCCTTGCTTCCTACCGAGTCAGAAGTAAAAAAGTCTTTCCTTCTCAAAAATGTTAATCATCCAGCGGAGATTTTTGTTCAATCTGCTTTAATTTTCTATCCAGAATTACCATTACGATTAGATGCGTTTGTTATATGTTTAAACTTCAATAGTTTTGCAAGTGAATTGGAAAAACGGATGAAGTTGATTATGGATGTAATTAATCAGGTTTGTTGAATAACTTCAATTATAATCATATCATTGGTGCTGAGATTAATAATTGTTCAGATATTATCCAGTCCAAAATTAGCTAGGATCTTACAAAAGCTCTTAGCAATTGGTAAGGTAATGCTGGAGCCATCTGCTGGGACTGCTTCGAGCAAGATTAAGTCCAAAGCATCTTTATCAGATGCTAAAGTTACTGTGTTAGAACAACTTTTGCAAGTTAGTAATACAAAAGGTAAAAATTTACCATCCTCTCTGATTATGTATTGTAAGAACCATTGATTTAGGGGTGGACAGAAAAACGAGTCTCTTGGATTACATGGTAAAGGGTTTGTATGATAAGAATGAAGAGAATTTGCTGGGAGTAATTGACGATCTATCTCAATTGGCCGATTCCACACTGCCTTTATCCACTTCAGATGCTTTGGGCGAATATGAAAATTTGAAGAAGCAATTGTCATATTTGCAAAAGGAAATGGACCGTGTACAACCTTCGAATAACGTTTTCTCCTCACCAACAGCCAAGGCAATGAGTGATGTTTACTGTGTGACTTTGGAAAAGCATGTTACAGCTGCAAGGGATCGAATCGCATACATCGACAAGCGGAAAGTTCTTTTCACAAAAAAAGTTCGCTCACTCATGGAATATTTTGGAGAAGATCCAAAAAACACCGACAATAACAACATTTTCCATGCATTGAAAGAATTCCGTAGAGCCTTGTGCTTCAGTAAGGAAACGGTTGAATGGAAATTGTCTCGAAACCATCAAATGTAAAAAGCTTATCATATTTACCAACATGTTTACCGTTCGGACTATAGATTGTACATTATAATATTTGATTAAAGAATTTCGAGCTTATTGGAGAAATTTATCAAGTTCTTGAAAGATTAAAGGTTTTCTAAACAAAATTCAACTGTTGGTTATTTTACTGTGTCAAAACATAGGAGTTTTGACATGACTTTTGTGCATATTGCACCATACTACTCTTTTTCGAAAACTGGAAAGCAATTTCCACAGTTCCAAAATTGCAACAAATACTACAATCAATTATCCCAGGGCAGCGAAAAACCACCCAAGGAAATAAGAAATACTCTAAAACTTAAGTCATAAATTACAGGCGAAAACCATTTAAGCAAATTGCGTATCTCGATAGTTTCATGTTCAACAGTACTCATACTTGCTCAGATCCGCATCTTTATCAAGACAAGGTTCGAAGCGATATCGGCGGGATAGTGCCCGTTCTCTCTCCTCATTAGTCATTTTGTTGATGATGACAAAGTTTGGACCGAAAAAGACTGTGCCAACCCAACTATCCAAATCTTTTCCGAAATCACTAACGAATGGTGCCTTAGCAGGAGCGAATTCACGATTTACAACATCAACAAGCTTTTTAAACTTGGTAATAATTGAATCAGGGTGATCAGCACCAAAATTTGTCGGTAAATCATAAACTTCTCCATGTACCCAATAATTAATTTCCACGTCCTCAATAATATAAACGCCACCAGCCTTGAGACCGTTCATAAAAAGATACTGGAAGGAAGTTAGTTGGTGATTGGGATGGTGAGATCCATCATCAATAATCAAATCTAATCGGTCTCGAAGCTTCTTTGTTTCAAGCAGATTTTGTAAATCATCTTCGCTCCCTTGATTTCCTTTAAACCCGAATGCGTCAAGTGATCGGGGATAGCCTTTGTCTTTATCGAGGACATATACTTCGCCCTTAGCGAAATATTCAGTCCACATTTTGTATGAATAACCCAACAAGAATCCAATTTCTAACATTTTGATTGGCTGATCTCTCCATCTCTCGATAAATAAAGGATAATAATCAGTGTAATGATGGTGGGTGGACTTATCAGTTTTTGTCTTCCATCCAATCTCGGACAGTGTTGGTCTCGTCACTTTGGATATTTCTTCAGCCGTGGACGATTGAGTGACTTCTGCCTTTTCACTTCTCAAAGTACTTCCAACTAATGGTAATGGTGTGAAGTTACCATGCATCGCTCTTTCATGATGCTTTATCTCTAGCCGCATTACGATATAAAGGAGACCGGCAAAGAACAAGAGAAATATTATCCTCAAGCTAAAAACACTATTCCCGCCTGTTACACTTGAAGAATGGACTTTCATGTTGAAATAGTCCAAGAAAACAACAAGGGTCAGTCACAATGTCGATTAAATAAAAGTATTATAAGATGCCAGATGTGAGACAAGAATAGATACAATTTGTGTATATAGAAGTGGGTTAAGCATCGGTTTATTAAACCGGTTAGCGTGTTAGCATGCGACAACCGTTATGGGCGCGAGTTGGAGACAATATTATACCAGCAAATACGTTGTTGTTGGGTTTGTTGTGTGTTAAAAAAAGATTGATTGGGATTCAGTGTACACCATATAGCAATATAGTACCATAGGCATAGAGCATATTGTATATTGGTGTATTGGCATTGGATTGGAATTTGGAATCAATAAAAGTTGGGTACCCCCAATCTATATTGTCGCTAAGGATCAGAGGGGTCTTCTGATGCTTCAGGGTGTATCTCCCAACGTCCTTTACAATAGAGCTGAAGAAAGTTTGTGTTTGCTCAGTGAACGGTGAACGGCTTTGGACTTTCAAACGATCTATTTAAAATGGCGACTCAACCACCCGCTTCGTTTGATTTTGAAGGATCTTTGTATGTAGAGGTTTTCAAAATCTACGAAGAGATGTTTTGCTGTGTTGTTGGCAAGAAATTCCAAGCTTACCGCAAAGCACGACCACAACTACCAGCGTCACCTTCAAACAAAGCAGAACTTGCATTACAGGTTGGTAGTTTGGACTTTCCGTCATTGTATCATTATCCACCCGTAGTTTGAGGTATTTACTAATGAGTGCGAATGTAAAACTGTCAAATTCGGCTTGTCGGATCTATCAAAGATAATGAAAGGCTCTAAATTATCGGAGACTCCATTCTTCTTTAAGGTTGCGGTTCAGGATAAAATTTATATGTTTGCAGCATCTACTGATGAAGATCGAGTTGCTTGGATGCGCTGCTTCAAAAACCTGTCGGTATGTTCCAAATTTAGAAATGTTATCGTGTTAACTTAATTTTTCTAAGAAAATGAAAGAGCGCAAAGTGGATGCGTGGATTGCAACAGGCTTTTTGGAGGGCAATTATCCAGTTGAAGGTACCAATCGGTTTGGTGGACCTGGTACCACAAGTCCATTGGTATAAGTTTTCACATGTATAGTCAATTTTATGATCCACTAAATATGGTCTTCAAGCAATTACAGAAGTCTACTTCAAAGATTGAAAAGCCTCCAGAAGATATTGCACCAACAGGAAAACGTACAAGTCAAGCAAAGATCAAGCGCAGAACAGAAAAAGATGATATTAAGGGCGGTGTTAAAGTAAATGAACATGAGGACGAGGCTGAAGATGCAGCGACGAACAAACCGAGCAGTTTAGAGTTCGAAGAAGAAGCTGCTGTTGAAGAAGAGACTGGAAGTTGTATTCAATGTGGGAGGAACCAAGAAACGTTTTTAGGAATGAAGGTATGATTGTAACCTAAATTTGAAATGAAATCTAAAAATATAAAAAATATAATGCATTTCCTCGATAGGTGGATACGGTGGTGCGACTCTTAAAAGTGTGTTTGGCTTTCCCGTTTGTCATTGTTGTGTCTTCTCTTAATTTGTCCAATCAATACACGTTTCTCAGGTTTTCTTCCATAATTGATCATTGTCGACTCTCACTCATTATCTTTTTATGTAGGTCTGTCACCGGAATGCGTATCATGAATATTTTAGTGTATGTGGCTCCAGTGGTCTATGGTAGGTAGTTGAGCTTGTATATTCTTTGCAAAATCTTATGACCTAATGTTATATCGATCAAATTTACTATCAGTCAAATTTGTACTTTCCCAGTACCATGATATATCTGTGCAACGAATTGCGATTGCTTTCTACATCCTATTGTACTTATTCCCGGTAGGATATGTTGTGTTCTCGAAAGTAAATGTATCTTCTTCAACAAGTAAAATTGAAGAGGGAACATTTTGCTTCAAACCAGCTCGTTCTGTGCGTGTAACTCAAGCTAATTTTTATGCTCTTTTTGGATTTGTCATGGAATGGTTACAACATGTTCTTTATGTCCTTCCATTAGGCATTGTCACCAGCAATAAAGCATCCAAATTGTCGGATTTCCCCCCATATCTCAGTTTCACCGTTTACTTTTGGATGTCGGTTGTAAGCACGTTTGTGTGCGGACTGATCGTTATTTTAAACGCTGTTTTGAAAGGTAAGTTGCACTATCGCTTTCAGAACTCTTATGTTGTTTGGTTTTTCTTGTACAACGTGGGCAGCCCAATGTTTGTAACCATCGTCACAATTCTATTCATGAGTTTATGGTGTGATTACTCCACTGATCCTCCAACCTTGGTTCAACAAACGAGTATTGTATGTTACAGTGATGAACATATTGCGATGGCCCGTGCAGCTCTTACATCCTTTGCTGTTTATATCATCCAGCACTCACTCCTACCTTCTGGTACCTTCAAAGAAACTATGCGCGATAATGATCTCGAAATTATGTTTGTTCCGGTCTATTTGCAAGCGCATTACCTCTTGAAAGCTATTTTTTGCGGATTTTACGTCTATTTCTATTATGACAATTTCGTGCGGGTGATATGTTTGACTATCATCAACATGCTTTTGTTGGCTCTCAACAATTTCATGAAGCCTTGTTCTGTCAGTTGGGTAAATCTTTTGCGTGATTGTTTCTTCGTTCATGCAACACTGTCTGGGATCATATCTGTTAATTACCTTGCTTGGCCTGTTGAGAACGCGACGAAAGGTATGGTTATTTCAACATTAGCCTCAACCATGCTCTTCTCGACAATCGGTATGTATGTTTACTATAAGTATACTTCTCGTAGCACGGAATATACTATAGCATCCGCATTTCTTGATTTGGAGTGGCAAGTATCTCGAGGTGGTTCCGTTCATCCTCGTGTGCTAGAGCCATTGATCGCTTTGACACTCAGCAATCAGCATGAAGACAACGAAATTGCCAAAAAATATATCGGGCAGTTGGTTTGGTTGATTTCGTATCCCAATATGAGAGTTCGTTTTCAGTCTGCCTGGGGTCTGGCAAATTTAGCATTAGTAGATGAGGATGCAAGAATCAAGATTCATGAAGCAGGTGGGACGAAGACGCTCTTTGAGTGGTATGAAGAGATGGAGTTTGTGGTTCAATTAGAATTCTTAGCGGCTTTAGCCAATTTAAGTCTATCGATGGAAGTTGCGGAAGATATGGTCGCACGACACAAGTGTATCTCTTTTTTCATTGGGTTAGTTGCTTCCAATAAAATGAAGCATGCACAATTTTCTGCTATTGCATTGGCAAATTTGGCTAGAAAAGAATCGTTCAGAGAGTTGATTCGCAAACACAGTGGAATTCCCGCTCTCGTTAGTTGCATCATGTCGCATGATTATCAGAAACGACGACATGGTAGCCGCGCTCTAGCCAACATGGCCTTGTCTCCTTCAAAGGACATAGAGCAAGTTTTTGAGTCTAAAGGTTTGATTGATAGGATTATCAAAATGGCTCTGAGAAAAGAAATTGAAACACAAAAAGAAGTGATGGCTCTAATTCGTAATCTTTCTTGTCACGCTAGATTGCGTCCCCTACTTCTCGATCGCGGTGTGATGGATGCAGTAGAAATGTCCAGAGTATGCTATTTGTTTGATTTATGATGTCTTGCGAATAGTGAGATTTCTTTCTTTATCTGTGTAGACATCTGTGTTTCCTGAAGTTTGCGATTGGTGTGCAGAGATTACTGAGTTGCTGGAAAAAGAAATTACGGTAATATTAAATGGTGGTGGTATTCTATATTTTGTTATTTCTTTTTGAACAGACGGGTGCAATTGACTTGAAAGCTTTAATGCGGAGAGTAAGATATACAGAAGTCTCATGTCGCTAATTAACTTTGAGAAACGACTTTGCAGGAAGGAGCAAAAGGCAACAGCGTTGGCGAAACGGATGTAGATTTGCTGAAACGCATGCCACCGTTAGAAGGTAGAGTTGAATGGTCAACGTGGGGTTCCAAGTTGGAAAGTATATTTGCGCCGGTTTTTGCATCAGTGCCATCGCTAGTCGTAAGTTCACAGTGGTAGTGTTCTCTGTATTCTTTTCTAAGTGGTTGTTATATTTTCAGAGCTCTCATATTATGCTTCCTGTAAATTCGTCGATCTCAATTTACTTGCCGGTAGGAATTCAGAAGGCCGATCTACAACGCTATCGAGATTCTCTATCTTATTCAATTGGAGGTACTTCTGATCAGCTTCCTGAATGATATGATCTAATTCTCTAATTTTTTCTTTCCAGAGCGACCTTCTCATGGAGTGCTAAGTGATTACAACACCGTGTATGACTTTATTACATACACCCCCAATCCAGGTATGTATATTAGATTTTCCCCTCAATATGAAGGTTAGCGTAGGTGTTAATTCTAGGTTATATTGGGACTGATTTCTTTACATATCGAATGATGATTGGTAGCGTGCTGACATCTCCCGCTACGATTGCTGTAAAAGTTGAAGAACCCGACAATTTGACGCCTGATAGAATAGGACAATTCCTTGATGATGCGAATAAAACAAGAATCGATGGAAAGGCAGTAGACACGGAGAGTGGTAATGAAGGTATTGGAAAGTCTGGTAGGAACAAAGGAAAGCCTGATATTGAGATTGAAATGACCAGTGCCGATGAGATGGCCAAGAATTCTCATCAACCTCGAGGTAAAGCTGGCACATCCTTTATGCAAGTTCTATTGAATAGAACCAATGGCACTAAAAATGGCTCTACTGGAGATGCTGATTATGGGAATGAAGAAGAATCAGTGGATGCTTAATTTTATCTTCCTACGATGCAACAATGGCAAATATTGGTAGTTAAAAACGTATCTAAATGTTAACAATAATTTATTATGCTATATGCAACATATCTACCAATTATTGTCAAATCGCAAGGGGCATATTCTTTGCGTGTTATTCCAAAATGACTTCTAGAATTTCGCAACTCTTGATGTAGGCAATTTACTACCCAAACCTACAATGGATCTTCTGGCGGTGAGTTGATATACTCGCAAATCTTGAAAACACTGGCAAATTTTATTGTTTCAAGCAACAATAGGCATAAACTGTAGGCGACTTCACACTGGACAATCGACAGCGAACGAAAAATCAAAATTTTTTCCGGTCAGTTTTATAGTCAGGCATTCTTTTATTTTATGGTCCAACTTCTTGCGGAATGGATTGCCATTTTCATCAAGATCTATTTCAAACTCTTCATTTTCTTGGTTCAAATTCTTTTCTTTCTCATCGATGCTTCTGATTGATACAATAGGGGTCTCTTGACTGGGACATGAGATCTCCACCTCTTTTCTCGAGTCTCGTTTCCACATCAGTTCTTGCGAGAAAAATTTTGCAGCTGCTTCCCCGTTTCCTTGAAAGTACATATCTTGAAACGTTTTGATAAACTCCTTCGAAAACTTATCATACAATTCCTCTCGATGATCGTGAACAGCTGGAATATTGGGAAGTTCATCTTCAACAGATTCAGCTCTCAGAAAACAACTCCATGACGCAATAATTGTTAAAAGCAGAAGTAAGTTACACATTCTGAACTTCTTTTGATGCCACTCCCGAAGAACATATTTCAATTTGGAATTGTTGGAATATACACGGATCATTTGAACTTTACTTGCTCTACTTCTATTAAATTAAAGCGCCTTATTAGCCGAGATGAACGGCGAATGAAAATTTCGCTGACAAGCTTGCATACAAGTACCTACAATACAATTGGAATTGTCGTTGTGATAAGTCACAATGCGACAATCGTTGTGGACTATATTATTGTCTTCCTAACTACTATCCACGGTGCTCATGGAATCCATTGTTTGATTGTTTTGGATGCGTATGACAATTGCCAACAGACCACCAGCCCAAGCAGGGCATTGGTATAAGCTGTGGTTTGTTCTCATCTGCTCTTTTTACAAGTGCTGGTCTGCAAGTTCCTTTGTTTTTCCAGTTGGAGTAAGGCGAATTGGTGGATTACTCAATGAAGATGTTGGACATTGTAGGCTGTGCTCATCCAATTTGAATTCTATCAATCATGGCAATCATCTGTTTCGTTTTGGTATAATTGCAGATATTCAATATGCAGAGGCCGCAGATTCATTGAACTTTGATCGCACAAAATACAGGAGATATGGGCACAGCATGTGCATATTTCGCAATGCATTAAGGCATTGGAAAATAGAAAAGCCTGTGGATTTCGCTCTTGCTTTGGGTGACATTGTCGATGCAAAGGCGGCCATTTTGAAAAACCAAATATCTTGCTTGGATAAGGTATTGGAAGAATCTAAGAATCTTGGAAAACCATTGTATGTATGCTTCGGAAATCATTGTCAGTATTGTTTTTCTCGAGATTTTTTAAGAGAAAAATTGGTTCCACCAGAATTGTTGCATCAACCTCAATTTGCAGTATCAGCTGTAGAAGATAAATTCCCGATGCCAAAGCATCTGTTTTATCATTGGAGTCCAAAACCAGGATGGCGATTTATTTCGGTTGACACGTATGACCTATCAATCATTGGGCCCAGTTGCACATTGAGCGGGCAGTTGTCCGAGCAACTGATTACAGCAAATAATCCAAATGACTTGAATAATGGCAGTGCATGGTTTGATGCGCAGCCCTATGATAGGATTCGTTGGGCCCCTTACAATGGTGGCATTGGGAACTTTCAATTACACCAGATTGAGAAAATACTCGAGCAATGTAAGAATGATGACGAGAAGGTCATATTTTTCGGTCATCAACCAATCTATTCTCCATTGAAACCAAAATCTCTGGTATGGAACTCGGAAGAAGTATTGAGGACACTTTGGAAATTTGCGGATAGAGTGGTTGCCTGGTTAGCGGGACATGACCATGATGGTGAGTTTCTTGACAACTTGTCGATGTTCCCGTGCATATTAATTTTGTTATTTTTGCCATAGGTCAATTTGCTATCGACCCTTTCGGCATCCATCACATCGTTCCTCCTGCCCCAATTGAATGTGAAGAAGGTGAAATGGCTTATGGCACCATGACCGTTTATCGTGACAAAATGGAGTTTGATTGGGTCGGTAACTTGCCTACAGCAACGTATTCTTCCTGGCCGACAACAATTTCATTGTGCCATGCTTAGCTTCTATCTCTCGACAACTATTATATTATATTATGTATTTTGTTTAATCCAGATACTACTAGTATGGAAGTTTCGAAGCTGATATTTGTCATCCATTACAACTTAAAATTAAAATAGATACAAAATCTATGTAGTATCCTACATCAATTCACTTTACGATGACTTTTGTCCAATGATCGGACGGCCACAAATTTCCAGGAAGACTCTGATAATCTATTTAAGCGAAAGCTACGCGATATATATCAAAAAGCACCACATTGAAGAGATTGATGAAGTATAACAATTGAGGCTGATGAAGATATGGATGTCAAGAATTTCTTGCAAAACGGCGAGATCCGATCATCACTGGACCGTGCTGTCCGCGCCAAGGACCATGCTTTTCTCGCGCACTCTCCATATCTTTGAGATAATTCACCAATGGCCAACCCTGGATTGTTGTGAGTTTGAATTTATATAAGATAAGAAAGGTTGGAAGTCCTCTATGAGCCACTGCGGTACGATTGGTCAACTTAAAGGATCGTAGGTGTGTTATCATGCACTTTTTAGGAGAAAAACGCGCTATCAATTAATTTGGTTGAACCATTGTCCAGCGCAGACGAACAATTTCCGAAAACAATCCTTCCATCAGGCAAACCTCCACATCACTATACCCACCATAATAGTAGATAATTAAATCATTATTGTCGAAATTTGACTGCGCGGGTGATCGGATCCCGCTACCATGAGTTTAAAATTCTCAGGCTCATCTACATCTTCTTGTTATATAGTTTATCAATGTCTTCAATGTGGTGCTATTTGTATATTTACTTCTGTCCAAACCCGCCCAGCTTTCGCTTAACAAGTTGTTTAGAGTCTGAAAATGGTGCCGTCTGATCAATGGCAACCCATATTCTCATGATCATGCACTAAATGCAATCCAAAACCGATATATTAACAATACCAATGACAACCAGTTGAGTTGCTGGCTCTTGATGTGACCAGATGTGGGATACAATAAATACCAGATTGGCAATCCACGCGGTATAAGCCTTATCTATTGTGCATATTGTATTCACAAGAAATAACACCTTTTTTCGCCCCGGGCGTGCATGCATGTAGGATGCCAGATGGATGTTTCTCGAACAGATATAAAAATAATAAGCATTGGGTTTGTACAGGAAATAGAGGCCTAAATATCTTACTTCGTAAAGAATATATATTGTACATTATTTAGAAAAAGTGTTTTGAAAGTAGATGGCTCCGTTTATGCTTCGAGTAAGATCTCAGATCGGGACATGGAGAATAAACAATATTTCGCCAAATGATAATTTTGGCGTTTTGCGTGAGAGACTTCAAAAAGAACACAATGCAGAGTTTCAACGACATCGAGATTCTTTTTCGAGAGATCCTGGAGGAAAACAACTGTTTGAGGATGAACTAACTATTCAACAGGCTGGTTTGAATAATGGTGATATGATATACACAACAGTAGACGATGGCAAAGTTGGCATCCACGAAGCAAGTACTTCGAGAAAAACAATTACCAAAGACGGGCGTATAATTGCTCAGCACGCTGATCAATCCATTCAATCTACAGGCTTTCGCCCTGGGATGCTCCCTCTTCGCAGCATGAAGATGCATTGGACCTTGAATGAATTTGTTCGACTGGATGAGCAATTCATTTACAAAATTAAGGCGCAAGAAAAAAGTAATTGCTCCAGCGCCAGCATAAATTCCGATGCACTCCAGGACTTTCAAAGCTATATGCGAAACTTTGATTATCGAGTGATTAGGTAGGTTTTTGTTGTCGTTCGTCAATTAATGACAATGTTTGAGTTCACCTATTATCATTTACAGAATTGCATTCTTGTACGGTCGCATTGGTGAGAACAACTCAGTCAAGGTAGAGGCTATTTATGAGCCTCCTCAAAATTGTACGGATACAAAATTTAGTCTCCCTCCTGACACTCAGACGGTTAGAACAATATCTGAATCTCATTTTTTCTAAACAATACCAATATACATATAATATTACAACATTTTCATATAGGAAGCGGTGGAAAAAATCTCTGGCTTATTAGGGCTTCAAAAAGTAGGATGGATTTTTGCCCATCCTCCAAGAGAAAAAGGGTAATTATCCTGTTGATGGATGATTTGCATGCATCATTATTTGGTTGTTTAGGTTTTTCTTTTCTGGCCAAGAAATTCTATTTACTGCGGAACAGCAGCTAGAAGCTGCTGGTGGAGTTGGTCAGACTGCCTTTGTGACAGTTAAAGTTACTTTGGATGACAAAGGTCAAAGTGTGGTAGAAGCGTTTCAGGTATCAATGCATTTGATATTTTTCAAATAGGTTTCTAAAATATACCAGGTCAGTGAACAATGTATGGAAATGGTTGCAGAAGGTGTTTTGGAAGCGACTGCAAATTTGGGGTCCTTGAAAGTAAATTCCACTTTTACAGCAGTAGTAGAGGGCAAAAATGTGAATGAAGTTAGTACAAACTATTATATTTTGTCTCCTGGATTGATTGTTTATTCTACGATCAGATTGATAATACATTTTTCTTAATAAGCTCTCCGATCCAACAATTCAGCAGCCAGCTTTTGGTATGCACGTTTCCTCGCGGGAATCGTATTGAGGTGCAAACGAGGGATCATTTAAAGAAACAGCTCTCTAAGTGAGTTTTTAATTTATCATTGGCTGCTGCTGTTAATTTGTTTTGTTTCTTTCTTGTGTTCAGAGTTGGTAAACAAGGCTGGACTTTCATTGATGTAATTGCAGATTTTGAGTTGCTGTTATTTTTGAGTCGAATGCTGAGTTTAGATGATGATATACCATTGCTATGTCAATCCATTATTGACAAAGACATTGTCCTCAATGAAGGTTACGAATTGTTGATTAGATCGATTGCCGGTATGGATTAATATCATTTACGGCATATCTAGTACCGCAAATAAATAGATGGTCGCTATTGTGATGACCGCTGTACATAATTAATTTTTAACATCGATCTCTTATTGATATTTAAGTTATTCGTCCTTAAGACCAATGGAACTAGTCATACATTTTGTACTTGATAGGTAAAAACTCGTGCCATTTGCCAAGACATTTTAAAAAAGCTATCATTCATCAACTTTACCACATGCTTTTGATTTTCCACGAGAGGCAACTGCTGTAAAGAGATAAACCATGATCCCGGTTTCATCCGTAAGACCAATGGAACTAATTGCAGCATCATATCTTCTGAAAAAAGCAATGAGGCCGTATACGCAACATCACAATCAGACCAATCGTAATCAAAAATACTTCCGTGAATGTAATCAATTGGGGGAAGCGGATAAAATATGTGTCTGTCACATGGGGTGACCATCAGATCTTTCTGGAGACTGTCATCTTGATCATGCTCGTTGACATCATTCTCATCCACACGCGATCCATCGTCATATGCAGAACCTCCACGAAAGGCTACCATTTTCCCATCGTCACTTACACGAAAAACTTCGTTTGACTGAAGCAATTTTAAAAAGGTCTTGTGCTTCTTCAAAGAAGACTTATATGATTTGTGACCGCACAGCTTGCACACTTCCGTTGCTAATAGATCAAGGGACATATTGCATTCTTGTGGTGTTGTTGTCAAGTTTTTGCTTAAAACTGAGATGACAAGCGGAACTAAGTCAATTTCATCCCCAACAGATTTAGTTGCGTTTCTTCTAGTCGTTTGGGTTGTTGGTTTTGCATCATCACCATTCGAGGATAATTCTGCAACTAACGATGCATGTAATGATCTGGCCAGATCAACTAAGCCACCGACGATTTCTATTCCGAGTATTGATGAAAACCCATACGGCGACATTGCTGCACAAATGCAGGGCATACCAGCCCCGCAACCCAAATCTACAAATTTTCTATTAGCAATCTCCACTGATGATGGAGACTTCCCTGTAAGTGCCAATATCTGCATAAAAGAAGCTGCATCCACCTCGCCATAAGTAAGCGATTTGTCGTCACAAAAACCAGCTTCTTTGCGAAAGCACTGTGATATATGCTTTGCATTTGTCTTCCGAAAAAGCCTTCGAACAATTGGTACAGACCGAGTCAATCGTTGTTGACCCTCTGAACGACTCAATTCCATCCCAGTTACTTAATTGCAAAATGCGACTCTATAGATGGTATTTAATTACCATCTATATGCGGCTGTGCTGCTGCGCTGGCCGCTGCTGTGCTCCGCCTGTTTGGTGTTGTGTGTGGAGCCGCCGCTGCGCTCTGCTGCTCGCCTGCTGCTGCTGCCTGTGTGCGCCTGTTGGCTGCGTTGGTCATTACACAATCTCCACACCATTGTCTGATTGTGGCATTGTTATTAGGTTAGTATGATGCATTGGCTATTAAAGTGGTTTGTTTTGCTTCATGCATTGGCCAGTGCCCATGACTGCTCTGATAAAGATCTTCGAAATTTACGACAGGCTTTACTGCAAGACGAATCAGTTACTGTAATCCATCGAAGCAAATGTCTTCAAAGAAGTTTGAAGCTCAACCACTCTTGCGGCAATGCAATTTTCGCATGCCCATTGAAAATAGAAGAAAAACAGTGGGGAAATAGAATTGGGGATTATTTCGAGGTACGTGAGACCAACGCACGGTTCTTCCATTTGTATTGCAATGTTTTCTATGTTGCTGATCGACAGGCTGTTGCATGCGCAGATCTTTCTGGAATGCATTTCATAAATACTGCAAGTACATTTGGCAATCATTCATTCTTCAATTCATTTCCAAAGGTGATACGTCATCGTCATCCTAACAAAAATACCGCCGTAGCTGCGACCAACTTTAAGCTGACCTGTCCAGGATTAGGAAAATATGCATATACTGACAGAGGAGCTTGGAACCAAAGGTTAGGAACCATCAAAGTTTTGTTGGGTCAAGCAATTGATAAATCCTTTCCTTCAATCGAGAAGTTTGAGTTATCAATTTCAACGTTTGAAAGAATTTTATTCCCGGAATTCATTGTTTCGCAAACATTGAAAATGATTCCGGACGCAGTTATCCTATTTCGTTGCAAAGATATTGTGCTTTCGAATCAGACCAATCCTTATGGATTTTTGAACTTCAATCTTTACTCGAAACTTCTCAATAATGTGTCATCAATTTACATTCTTGCAGAGCCATTAGATTACTTGACCACTCAACGCCATTCTCACTGGCGATCGCAAGTTTGTGAAAGATTGGGAATAAGACTAATGGATTTCCTGAAAGACAAGTTTCATGGAGCTATTGTTGCACTTCGTAGAGGATATCCGGCGGAATCAATTGGGATGCTTTCCAGGGCAAAGACAGTGATATGTGCTCCCAGTACATTTTGTTTGTGGCCGGGACTATTGAACAAGAACAAAGTTTATCTTTCAGCTTCGATAATGCATTTTCTGCCTTATGTATCTGATTCTTTTTATTGGCTTTGGAAGCCATCTCCAGCTCACTTTCATCACAAAATCTCTCCAAGCAATACAAGTGTTGAGGATGCAGTTTCAATCATAACCAGCGCGTTGATGAATGCCAAAATATTTGAATTTGCAGTATGCACAGATTGCACAAACATTTTTTAATCATTGTAAAATAATTATTGGGGACGTGCGAATGTATAGTTTGTTGAACCTACAATTTGCAGCAGGTGCAAAGTGTGGGGTCAAGATCCATCAAAAATAACTAAAATGAAAAGGAGCGAGGAAAAGAATGAATACTGCTTCTACAATAATATTATGAGTGGAGAACAGTTGTGTACTTAGTTTTATATATAATATAGTGAAACGTCATCTCGGAGGAGCTCCTGTAGCTCAGTGGTTAGAGCACTGGTCTTATGAGCCAGTGGTCGTCGGTTCGAACCCGTCCTGGAGCATACTTTTTTGTATCCCATAATAATAAATGCCTATGTACTACAATAATTCCATGGAATTTTGAATGTTGTAATAAAAATTAATGATGAAATTTTTGAGGAGAAGAGCTGTTATTTGGTCAGGAGATTTTTAGGCGCAGTATTAAATCAACACTTTTGTGACTGAACCAACGATAGACTTCAATGTCATAACTAAAACTGGCATCTTTTTCAGCCGATGTTATGATAATCCGCCAATTTCAAAGATGATGACAAGCACCCACGCACGCATCATATCATCATAGTTTGGTCTCGTCCAATCACATGGATGACGCTTACTGCGATAATATTTGTTACAAATGTTTAATATGCAAATCCATTACGTAAATCGGTGGAATCCATCAGAATGTTGCTAACAATACAGCAAACTGCAGATATATTTGCTATATCGCACTCGACCTCCGCTAAGATGGTTTGCATCCTATTGATAGCTCGACGTTCCATTCACAAGAAGTCAAATTAATACAATTTGAAACCCATACTAAGAATACTCAAGACAGTTTGTACAAAAGTTTGTAATGACCCATGAGACAATTTCACATTACTTGAAGCAGTGAATGCAGCAGGCAGTAGTGTTGTGGAAGAAGCATCCGGAATCAGCTTTGCAGCAAACTTCAGAGGTACACATCACAACCGTAATCCCCTCTGCAATAATCCTGTTGGGTTACCAACATAGTCCGTTTCTTTCTCCAATTAAACCATTTAATTTAAAACTTCTGTTGTACTCCATTTAAATTCTTCATCATGCATGGAAATTCAAAAGAACTATTACAAATATTATATCAACTTCATAAAAAAGGCGAATTCTCTAAAGATGGCCCTTCGCAACCCCCACAAGCATCAACCTCAGAAAATTTCACTACAACGCTTCCGGATATCTCGATTCATCATATCAGATGAAGAGATCATTTCAGAGCTAGATGTTCCATCATCTGAAGTCCTTTTTCGAGGCTTGAACATCTAACACAAGACCATCAACTTCAAGATTTTGTATGAAACAGGAGACTTGGAGCCAACCAAGCTCAATGTCACAATGTTTCCTTTAAGTGGCTTACAACTATACAATATTTATACTTAATACGATGAGATGAATAATGTATGTACCAACTAACGAATGTACTCATTTTCTTGTTAATTTCAGGAAAACAAGTGGAAATCAATCGAAATACAGTGTAATCGGTAACCGATATCAGACTGCTAACCTATTGATTGTGATGCACAGTTGATGCATTGATTGTATTGTCCAAATCGGAATCCTCATACAGTAATTATTCCTACAATATTGCGCTTATTGTTTATTGGCAATACATAGAACATCATCTATCATGCACGAAAATTATTTATTTGCGTTCTGATTTTACAAGAGTTGTATGCTTTCAGTGTACAGGACACTTTTCGAGATATGGAGATGGTATTTGTGTCGGTGATGATTATTTTTTATTTGTATAATAATTTTTCTTTTCACCATGAATGATGATTATATTTATCCTGAGGAGGTAACTTCGATAAAGTTTGAATGTTTCGCATTCAACCACTTGACCGTCTATACACATTCATTCTCCAATAATATATTATTAGCATGATCACCATTATAAACAATTTACACAAGAAGCTGCTCAATCTTCGTTCTAATATTCTGAATTTGGGCGGAGAGTTGAGAAGACTCGTTGGAAAGGATACTGCAACTAACTACAGGGCGAGATACACCACAAGCGCGACCCAAAGCAATCTTGGAAGGAACAAATACGTAAGGCACGTTCTATGAAATGATAATTCATCCAAAATTAATTCCAAACTGAAGTAATAACTTACTTTGTCTTCACACAACAAAGGAAGGTGGAGCAAGATTTCAAGAGGCTCGGTATCAGCTGCCATGATAATCAAGTCAGAGATTCCACGATTTAGAGTCTTGGTCGCTTCGTTGGCCCCTTTCTTAAGTTGCTTGTAATTGGAGGCTTGTTGAACTAGATCAAGAATTGCGACAGTCAACTCAGAATCAGCGAGAGGGTAAGCCTTTGGGTTCACTTCACTCATTTTTGCAATGAAACAGCGATGAAAAATAGATATAAAATGTTTTGGCCTCACTAAAAGATCACTGGCGATCGTTGATTGATAGAATATGAACTTTTTCTCAATTATCCATTACGCATGGTCTGCTCAGCAGGGGCCATTCAATTTGTCTTCCACCAAATTTACCGAAATTGTGATAGATTTCTCTAAATTCTCTAAAAGTTCAAATAACTGGCCGTTTCACGGGCCCACACAACACCAGCACCAGCACCGGCTCTAAAAATAGATCTGATTTATTTGACAAAGGCGACAATGATGAAAAAGACTGAAAGGACCGCAAGTATTGAAGCTCAGCTTCTCGAGCAGTATGGTGGTCGTGGTACTTCCAGCCTTCCCCAAACATTGATGTTCGACCATGTTTCTCCAGCAACAAGATTGCTGGAAAAACGTCGTCAAATGTTTGAAGTACAAGAGGCCCTCAATTCACAGAAAGAAGAATTTGCAAGACGGGAAGATGCATTTCGTAGACGAGAAGAGGGTCTACGACGCAAAGACTTGGAGCTGCAAGAATCACTGATCAAGTTCAATAAATTTTTGCAAGAGAATGAATCAAAGAGAAATCGGGCACTGAAGCGTGCTGCGGAAGAGAAAAAGCAGCGAGAACAGAAAGAGAAAGAAATCGAAAAATTGGAACTTCAGTTGAAATTAAAGCTTCAAGAGGAGGCACAGCTTAAAGAAGAAGTAGAGAAAAACCTGAAGTATCAAGATTATCTCGAAAATGTTGTCCAAAATATGTCAAAGTTTTTCCCTGAAATATCTGACATTCTAAACAGATATAAAACATTGTTAGATGCTAATACATATCTCATTGACAAACACAAGACCGATGAAGGTGTGAATGACCAAACTTATCGTGAGTTTTTGTCTTTCCGCAAATTCAAGGAGAACCAGTTGTTGAATGAAAGTAATGAAGTTGCTGAGATGCAATTATCATTGGAACAGGTTAAGAATAAAGGCTTGCGTGTACAATCAGAAGTCGAGCAAGTAACTTTAGAAGCATCGGAGAAAACGCTTGAGCTGGGCCAAATCATTTCCAGTGTTTCGAACGTCTTAGAGCGCTGCGAAGAGTCTTTTCGGATCCGTCACAATAAACCACATATCGACCGCTCATACAATGACCGAGTTAGCAGCCAATTGTCTCTCCACGAGCAATGCCAGAAAACTAAAGGAAAATTGGATGATATCGCTATGTTTATGGTTGATTATCGAGATATAATAGCCGAGTACAGTGCTTTTCAACATGACTTCGTACCCTTATCCATGCCGAAAGGGAAAACAACCAACGCAAGTAATAGCACCACTAATGCTAACCTTGGTAACAGTATGTATGGAGACAATAGCGTTGTAACTGGTGTTACAAGTGGAATTGCGAACAGCGACCCCACTGGGTATAGTGTCACTCATTGATACTACAATTGGGAGATGTTCATATTGTATATTATTGTAAAATATTTCTTATAGTAACGATAGAAAATGATTAAGTATATTTCAAGTGATACATTTTATACATTATAGTTCATTCTACTCTTTAATCTCAAATTGTAACACAGCTTTGTCTAAACCGCCAACCGAATATAAATATTTTCCATCCGCACTAAATTTCACTTTCATAACATGTTCAGAATGTCCTTTGTACTGTTTGAATGGCGCTTTCTCTTTGTAACATGGATATTTAAATAATTTGACAGAATGGAAGTCATCTCCAGTGGCAAGTAACTTATGATTTGGACTTCGATCAACCGTATTTACATCTGTTCCATCACCATCAGATGGCCAAATCCCTTGCACAGACCATCCCAATGTGCAAGTAATGGTTCGCCATTCTGCGTCCCGCACATCGGTAGGGGAGCAAATTTGACGACCCGTTCTGGCGTTCCAGAACAACAGTTCATAATCACCACTGACACTTTGCAAGACTCTTCCATCTTCTGAAAAGTCTAGTCCGGTAATGAAGGAATGGTGTCCTTTGCATTTTGCCAAACATGCATACGATTTCGTTTCGAGAAGATAAATTACATTGTCATGACATCCTACAGCTAAAATTTGTCCATCCGGGGAATAAGCCAAGCACTGCGACCAAGATGAAGAAACTATCACTTTTGCTGCAACACGCTTCAAATCTTCAGAAAAGACCTGCAATTTACCATCATAGAACGCAACTGCAATTTGTGAACCGTCCGGGTGATATGCAACTGCGCGACATTTTGCCTCCATTGTGACACAGTGCTCTAAGCGGAAGAGTTTTCCATCCCAAAGGCGCACTGTCATATCATCTCCAGCGGTCACGAAATAAGGTAATTTAGGATGCACATCCAATCCCCAAACTTCAGCGCGCTCTTGATAATGACCAGCAACATGTCTACAAATATCGGAACCACCTAAGATACTGCATTCATAAATTTCAGCGGCTTTTGTACCAATCAGGACATTATTATTGCGGGCTGAAAGTGATTGAATCTGTGGTCCGGATGACGTAGGAGTCGATTCATTCAAGTTCAATGACCATACTTTGTTAAATTGAATATCCCACATGTGGATGAACCCATCTTTTCCCCCGGACAAAATACGAGGTCCTGATTCCCTCGCATCCAAGGATCTGAATTTACCACCGCCATTATTAATTTGACCATTCGAGTTTGGTGTTGAAAAAGCAGTCATAGCGGTAACAGCACCTTGATGGCCTGGAATAGCTTTAGTGTTTGATCTGTCTTTCCATAGCAGGATTGAACCATCATTCATGCCTGTGACAGCATCCACACCGAGGAAAGTTGCAGAGCAAACCGTTCTTGCCTTAACTGACTTTAAATTATAAATACCCGTTTTTGAAGACAATTCAACACCTGTACTGCTGGAATTGGAAGGCAGCTCCCAAAATTTTACATGATTTTTCCCACCTGTGACGAAATTTTGACCACTCATAGCAAGAGCAAGAGCGTAGATATCAACACCCCTTCCGGCCTTGCCTTTTCCCAGCAAGGTTCCGTTGTGTGTATCATGAACCATAACTGTGCGATCATCATCCATCCCACATGAAACCAACATTTTGCCCATATTTGCGAATGACAGATGAGAGACACCTTTCTTGTGCCCTGTGATTGAGCGAATAGAAACACCAGTATTTGCATCCCAAATAACAATTTTTGGAAATTTA
>JACCEA012447296.1_pt1 | contig 30343 bp, 24 predicted proteins | sample 7449851 | NCBI WGS metagenome assembly JACCEA01 (sample SAMN15323453, study PRJNA562643) | freshwater metagenome | isolation source: river surface water | place: USA:Blue River Watershed | collected 2017-08-18
TACTTCTGTATTGCCAAGATCTATTTATTATTACATTATAATCTCATCGCACAGTACACCAGTATTTACATGATAACATTATATGGAACACTGCTTTATTGTGTAAACTTATAATATATACAAATAATAACAAAGTCCTACACCATATCAAGGTGAGCATCACCAACGTCCTTCGACTTATTCGCCGAAGTTTCATCATCTTCATCATCTTCAAACTCATCTCCACCACCAAGAAGGGATTTAATACCTCTAGCAATGAAATCTCCAGCTTGTTGCATTCCTCTATGAGCATTTGCTCTTCCTTTTGACATACGATTCTGGAATTCTTCTTGAGCAGAGAGAGGCTCGTGCTTTGAATCGTCTTTCAACATCCAAGCAGGTGGCCAAACTGGAGAAAACTCACAACGATAATTCGTGACCGTAGATATGGTGAAGCAACCCTCCATACCAGCAATATATGCCCCCACCAATACTGTGTACAAACCAGGTGCCAAGTCAGTTATATACAAAGTCAAACTTTTTTCTGCCTTCGGTTCTCCGGTGGTGTAAAGAACATCGTCTTTGGTAAGATTCTCCAAACGTTGTGGAACGGTAGGATGTTGATTACGTACCACTAATATGGAGAAGGGCATAGGAGTGACAACAATGCTGGTATGAGAAGTATTGGGCTTGTTGGTCAATTTTGGATTGTTGGGGACCTGAGTGACGGTAACTTTTATATCAGTGGGCCGATAAATTCTCAATGAATAGTGAGGATTATTTTCCAATACACAACCAGGATTATGCTTTGAAGGTAGTCCACCAGCGGAATCTAATCTAGCTTTTGCTTTTTTCTTATTTACCATTTCTTGGTCGATTTCTGAAACGGCATGCATATCTTCCGCTTGTTCAATCAAAAACTGATTCATCAAATCCATTTGCTCAATCTCTGCTTCATTGGCTTTCTTCCAAAATCCGTTGTACTTACTCTCAGTCCATTTCTTTGGGTTGTAATACTTACATACATACAAATAGCGAAATACATTCAAAAAGTCATCAAATGAAATGTAGAAAGTATTGTCGAACTCATCATTGGTAAAGTTCACCTTGTGCTTCAATCTACGATTCCAAAGAGGAGAATTATCACTCCAATCACCTTTCCACTCACTATGATCACCAGGTGGATTACGAAGCTTTAGTAAGCGATAGTTATCAACTTGGATTACATCATATATGGTGTATGCAGAATTAAACATAATGCCCATTTCTTGTAGTTCTTGATCAACCAAATCTGCAGATCCAGTTCCTGCACCAAGAATGTACGCATTCTTCTTGAATTGGACCAAATGATCCCACAAAGCAAGTTTACTATAACCTCGTGAATAAGGACTCAAAGGAATAGCTTCAGCTTCACATCCTGTCAAGTCTTGCAATGCATGATGGACGAAACCTTCTTCCAAAGACGAATAACTTCCATAATACTTTGCAAAAGCCTTTTCAATGAGGGAAACCCAAAGACCACGACCTTCGCGGCAATGGGCACCAGCAACTCCACGATTTTCATTCGTCCACTCCTCCTTCTTTCTCATTGGCAAGAGATCGTCAATAATTATTGGAACCCATTCATTGTGACGATATATTTGCACACCATAAGATCCAACTTCAGTATCCGTAGTGAAATCTACCAAGGGGTCTAAATTATCCGGGTCAGCGGCACTTGTTGGATGTAGTACAAATAGTGCTCGAATTTTTTCATTGATAAATCCCTTAGCTCCTTCCAGGCCACCTTCCGCAGTGGTGGTAGCCACTAACATGCTCATTGCAGAAAGCAACCATTGATCGTTGAAAACCCCACCACAAACATCGTCCGGGTGTGTACCATTTTCAAAAAGTTGCATATTCTCAACGATTCCAGGGCTGCATCTCCACCCAAGAACCAAGTGAGTGGATTGGCTATCACCAAGACTCAATTCAGATGGAGGAAACTGACTGTCAACAAATTGATATTGACGGCCATATTCTCCCAGTCGAATATCCCTCTGAGCTGTTTCGCAATCCATCAAATATCCGACGGCATAGTCTCGAAATTCGAAGGAGTGATCTTCAAATATTTTACACTTAGCTCTAAATTTATCATACAACTCAGTCTCCCTTAAGTCAACAAAACAATAAGGGTCTCTTGTCCACAAATCTCGTCGTTGCATAAACTTATGACGTTCCACATCAGATTCCAAAGAATCATAGAAAGCTTGAATTCTTTGTTCTTTGCGTTTCGTAATTTCCAACTGAAGTAAATTCATGTACTCCAAATCACGATGCTTACGCACTTTTTCCAAATCACGTGCTGACATAGTTGCTGCATAATCTGCCTGATCAATTTCATCATCACGCTCCTTTTGGTCCGAATCAAACGATTCTTTTAACATATGAAAACGATCTTGCTCTTCAGGAGTTAATTTAGACAACCAGATAGCAACTAAAGGGATATTGATGGACGTAAATGAAGCGCTGGAAAAAATATCCTTTGGTGGAGCGATCCCGTTAGAAGCCAAACGGAAACGGTTTTCACGCAAGAACTTTTGGAACAATACTTTTTCGCGTTCTAGTTTGGCATCAGCACTTACTAACAACATCAGTATAAAGTGAATTGCGCAACGAGCTTCTTCTTTGCACACAAAATCCAATGCCTTATCGCATTCAGTCATTCGAGCCAAAACTGAAGGATAATCGACAGGCTCCGCCAATTCTTTATCTTTCATGTAATTTCCATGCAAATCATAATCTTCTGACCACTTTGGATAAAGACCAGAAAAGTTTTTCGAATCTTGGAAAGTCACTAAGTATCTAAAAATGGCTCCTTCCAATCCAAACATTCCGAACGGACCACGACCAGTAAAAAAAACTTCCAAAAATGCATTTTTCCAAGTAAAAGGAGCATGTTGATGACGCAGATACAAAGTCTCCTTGTTAACAGGAAGCAATTCATGTAATTGACGAGCAAAACTTTTCAAGGCTAAAACTTTCTTTTGTATCCAAGAAGGCTCGTATTCATCTTCTTCTTCATCCACTTCAGCTGCAACTGCTTTTAGTTCCTCTCCATCTGCATTTGCTTCATTTTGATTGTCGTCTTTTTCTTCAAAATCCTTCACCAAATTCCCTTCTTCATCTCCATCATCAGAACCTTTTTCTTTACTTTCTTCTTCATGTTTCGCGTTTTTCTTACTACCACCAAATTTACTCAGAAACCAACTCGAAGTACTGCTCTTACGATCATTAGGTTTCTTCTTCAACTTCTTCTCGCCCACCATAACCTTTGGTGCATCAGCTTTTGAGGAACCCAACGTAGGATCGCCTTCTCCAATTTCTTCTTGATCATCTTCTCCCAGTAATGCATCTTTCTTAATGTATTTAAGAGCTCGAAGATCAGCCATAATTGCCAAGCTATTTTCTAAGCATGTCTTCTCTTTCAATTTATCCAGCGGTGTTTTGCGCAGGTCAGGTGATTCAGTTGTGACCTGGACAGAGATGTTAAATTCGTTGTGGTCAGGATCAAAGCTCGTTATTTCCAAGCTCAGCGGTTTTCTTCGATCATGGAATTTCTCTTTCGCATAATTCGCAGTTTCCAGAACAGCTTCTGCAGTTAATAATGCATTGCATTTAGCCAAACGGCGAGGAATAAATGAAATACAAAGTGAAATTATTGAAGCAATTACCAAGAAAAAGCAACAAGAAATGGAAACACCGATATGAATAGGATTAAAAAATATCATCATAAATATTCCCCACATCATGCCTAAAAATATTACCATCATGAGGTTGATGATAAATTGAGATTCTTCCATCAAGTCTTGACTGGTAGTATTGTAAGAGTATACGGGGAAAATAAATGGACTAAAGAAAAAGATGCTACTCTTGTCCAAGAGAGTATATCTACCCAAGGCAGCCAATCCTCTATAAAACGCCCACGCAAAGAAAAACACGCTGACAGCAAAGCTTGTATCATAACCATCACGAAATAGTGCCACACAGAAACTAATGAACATGGTAAATTGAATAGCCATTTTGCCTCCTGTAGCGAGTTGTGGAGATAAAAAATAATCATTGGTTGCCCAATCTTTGATATAGATATATGCAAATCCCACCACCAAAAGGAATAATGTGAATACAATGCCAACAGTGTAATTGATCCATACATAAAATTGCCAATTTAAGAGAATAACCATCGATAACATAACTGGAAAAGTTTGCAAGAACTCAATGACTTCCTTCAAAGACAATTGTCCATCTTGATTGCTATCCAATAATGCCATTTTAAAACTGCTATCAGCCCATTTAAATACCCAGAAAAGCAAATAAGTTATGAGAGGATAATAAAAAAAGAAATCTAAAATCCACAACGATCCATACAATGCAGCATCACTCTCCAAGTACCCTCCAAAGAAACATACACAGAATAAAAAGTGAACTAATAACCCAAACTTTATCATTTGATAGGCGGTTTCATCGAATGAATAAACTTGGAAATACTTGTAGATTGGAATGTAGAAGAATAGCACTAACCAAATGGCAACCCAAACACAATAACCAAGGTAGTATGGCTGCACACTTAGGGCAAGAACCAACCCAAAGAGTGCAACGAAAAAGAGTCCACCAAACCATGACCAAACAGCTAAATATTCATCATTGGTGAGAAAGCCTGATACAAACGCTTCCCAAAAATCTAATTTCGATGGGTCGACAATCTCTTCACTCGCAACAAGATCCTCTTCCTCATTTTCATCATCGCGTGGTTTTTTTCTCATGGGGTTTTCCTCATCATCCAGATCCTCATCATCAAGATCACCATTATCTGTTGCTTGATATTTCGAAGCCGGATAAACACGACCTTGGCGACGGAAGAAGCCGGTAAATTTCTTCCAAGATTCAGCAATTTTCAAAATTATTTTATTGGTTCTCAAGAAATGCTTAACCTTTTTGACAAACTCAATATAACTTAAAGAAGTACCAGAAGTTTGTTTACCATTTGCACTTTTCGGCGCAGCAATAGTGGGGTCGTTCTTCCCCACAATCGCCGCAACTCCGGTGCGCTTTTTCTTTTTCAAAAGAGCTTCTTCTTCTTCCGTTATTTCAAATTGAGCCCATGGATCATTGATATCAATAACGTCATCTTTTTTATTCCCAAATTGATCGTTGTCTTTACCAGGATAAATAGGATTCAAGTCTTTTACCAAAGGTAGGACACCTTGTGTTTTAATACCCATATTTTGACGTTTTCTGCGCAGAACGCTTTTTAAGGGTAAAGGGGGCATTTTAATTTCTTTGTTTTCAAGTTTATTTCCAGTTGGTCGTAACGGTGGAAGGGCGAAACCACCTTTCAGGGTTTGCTTCTTGGTAATAATGGCTTTATGGGCATCGACACTAGTTTCGTCGTCAGTCTCTGGTCCGATTGAAGAAGCTTCATCCAAGTTCGCAAGTGAAACGTCATCACCAGGATTATTACTACCAAACAAATTTTCGATCATGTTAAAAGCAGTTTCCAAGTCATTTTGACCATTAACTGTAGATTGACCGAGAGTGCTGCCATCTCCCACATAAGTAGCCTCAGCTTCAGGAATAATCTCCTTCCTTGGCCACACTACAAGCTCATAGTCATTTTTTACCCAAATACGCCCTGCGTAGCTGAAACAAATAATAATCACCGGCAAGAAAATACTTCCAACCAAGACAGCTGCAGCATCTGTAATGGCATATATTAGCAATCCCGAGAGCAAAATTGAGCCTTCAGTACTAAGGGCAAAAACTGTTGGTAATTTGATGTCTTGTCTAAACAGATACATATCCTTTGCCCAGCCGCGAAGAAGACCGTGTCCATCTAAGTCAAAAATTCTCTTTGTCGCCATCCCTAAGCCTGCAATTGCACTTACAAGAAATGATATGAGACCGAAAATGTAAGCTGGCCAAGTGTGCATTCCTAATACATTCAATGTGGGAACAATAAGTTGTTCTTCCCCATCAGCATCCCTTGGTAAATATGCACTAATAATTAAAACCGCAATGAAACTAATAACTAAAAATCCAAAACAGAAACCTGCCGACCCAGAAACATCCATAGTCTTGAGCGATTCTCGAATAGATTCCTGATAATTGGCACCACCAAATACTAATTCCCCAGCCTTTCTAAGCGTAAGTTTCGGAAGCATAACATCAATCATTTCATTTATTAATGTAAGAGAGTAAATAATGTAACACGCAGAATAATTGATGATCCATATGGATTTTGGCGAACTGCAGATCAAAATCCTTCCCATCACCAGCAAAAGGACTTTGAATCCGGGAGACCAATGGCATTCACCCTTTGCAACACTCATGTGTATAAAGTCCAATAGCAATAAAGCGCATACATTCAGGAAAGCCAGCGACCCAGAAGAAGTACGCGCCGACGCAAACATAAGGTATATAAACAGAATAAATATTGACCAACCATACAGTTGTCGCTCCTCCGTTAGTAATTCCTTGACACGAGCGATTTTTGATGCATTGTCGGGGAGTGAAGAATGAGCAACATTGTGATATGTATCACCTACCTCTTGCATCACACCGGAAAAGCGCAAAGAAGGCAATTTTGGATTAATTGAGTACGTCTCTCCCAAAAGTGCATGGAGCATTCTGTTGATTAAAATAGACTTATCACCTACTTCCATCTTGTTTGACTGCTTTGAAGAATATTGTTGTCCCTTCAACAACGCAACAGCTTCAGCAACTTTGTTGACCACTTTCTCCATATATACTTTGTGAGAGCGATCTTGTTTGAAAATCAAAAACAAGCAGGGAATGCAATTAATGGTGCCGAAAATCAACGATAACGCAATTATATCAATATCAGCGCCATATCGAATTACTCCTAAATCTAAAAACAACCCAGCCAGTAAAAATAAAATAAAAGATGTCGCTGACAGCAAAAACGATGTTACAGCGGACATCGACAATCGCCACTGTCCCCTTTCCCATAGTTTAAAACCGTAAGTGAAGAGGACGAAAGCTGATCCAATAAACGTAATCCCTACACCTAACATAGGTGGTCGAACAACCAATGAAACACTAACGCCCCAAGAAAGCAATAAAAAAAAAGGCAACAAGAGGAAAAACAAAACAATATTCTTCGCATGGAACATGTAAGCTCGAAAATGAATATTGCAAGGCGATTGATGGTTATTCATGAAGAGTGATGCAACCAAAGATCGATCTTTACCAGTGAGAACCCTTGATAACAAGAAGTTCGAAATCCTGTCGATTCGATAGTCAAACCTAGATAAGAATCGAAAGCCTAGATAAATAAACCAAAAGCAAATCAATCCATAACTTCCCAGAAATCCTACAAATCCAGATGCGTCATAGAAAACGCGAATAATATCTTCTCGTACGGAAACTGTGGTTGGGATTCCTAAAATAATATAATTGTACTTATACGAGAAATTTGGAACACCGTCAACTTTGTTTGAGCGAAATGGTATTGCACCACTCAATACTCCACCCCACTTATTTTTGACAGTTCCCGGAAATGTCGCAGCATAACAATCAAAGTAATCACTAGTATCTCTAAGTAGCAATTGTCTAGATCGTGCATATCGGCCATCGTAGTTATTAGTAATCCACGTTGGAACTCCTAAATCGTTGTCATCTTGATATCTACAAACATACATATCTGCTGGAAAATTAGTGGATGCATAAAATTTGATAGCATTCACACTTCCATAATTCTTTTCTCCAGAGAGCATTCTGAACATAAGGGCGCCTTTTAACTTGCGGGTAGAGTCCACCCGCACATCTAAGTAGTCAGATGTGTCAAGAAAAGGAAATCCGAAGTTGGTAGCCCAGCTCCCCTTGACATTGGATCCTGCAACACTCAACTCGGGAGTGCGTATCAATGCATTTTTGTAGGTCAACTCAGTCCCCATCGCAAATGGTACAAGAGATATTTCCAGATACAAACATGTTCCATATATTGAAGAGCATCGTCTAGAAGGATTGAAATTCACCACACCGGACTCAACACAGACTTTTCTGGTAGGCATTTGCCACATCGAATCATCAACTGAACAACCGAACGTTGATCCACAATCATAAGTTGTAAGATTTGCATATTTGTAAAAATAACTGCAGAACGGGACCCGAAAAGTTGATCTTACTATCAAATCATCACCATATTCCAGACCTCCATCCTTATCCCAAATTTCTACAGTGACTTCTGTGGCTGAACCCAAAAATCCGAGTGAAACTGATTGGTCCCAATGCGGATTTAAAGAATTCCTTTTGTGACCGGTTTGTACAACTACGTCACCAACTGTGAACTTAACATATGGGTCTGAGACACCAGCCACCGTTGCTGAGTTATCTTTATTTGGTAAATTTGTTGCTCTTATCACCCGGATTGTAACATTCCCCCCAGCAGACATGGCTTGAGCGCCTCCATCAGGGCATGCGTTCAAAGCGGCATTATAACTTGTGCCTTGGCAAGTAAATTTGGCGTCATCTAATCCGCAAAGAAGTGGAAGGAGAATGGCTATGAAAACCAAAATAAATATGCTCGGCATAGTCATGATAAGATAGAAGAAAATGAAAATGTAAATGATTTTAAATAATTGAGAATAAAAAGTTAATAATGTAATAATGTGTTGCGCCAAACAAATTGATTATTGAAAAAAGCAACGGCAGGAAGATGCGTTTCACATTTTTTCAAAGTCATAAACGCGTTTGTGGTACAATATACTTTGCCTTTTGATGTGTGTATCACACATGTCCAATGTATGGTATTTGGTATTATTGTACGACATAATTTGCTGCTGCAAAATAGCAAAATTAATAATAATTGAATATGGAATATGTTACATCAAACCATTATGCCAGGAGGTGAAATTTGCTATGATTGTACAACGATTTATCATCATAAATGAATGGGGGTCAAGAAAATTAGTTAATGAAATGTTAAGGACACGGACAACAAGATTGATCAGTTCACATCAGGGCCATTACAATGGACCGCAAGAAGGAATTAACTCATATGATGATCAAGATCATCTGGAAGGAGACAGTGCTGGTAACTATCTTCCACCAAAACCATCACCGTATCCTAGTCCTCAACCTTTCAGACATGTTGAAAATCAACGCGCGGAGGTGCACCATTATCAGCATAAAACCGTTCCCTTCTCTAATAAGATGGATCCACATTCAACAGATTTAATCGATATTCCTGACTTTGCGGGCTCAAAAGGGGTATTTCGTGAATCTGAAAATGATGACATTCGCGTTATGGTCGATAACTTTACCGCTCCAGCACTGGCGATGGCACTTCGAGATCGTGAAGCCACTCTTCAGTTGGCTGCTATTTTGGCTCAAAACGAAGATCTTACTAGATTACATAAGTTGCTGCAACCTTTCACAGCTAGCAATGTTGATAAGCGCCGAATTAGGAATCATGGCCTTGATTTATCAAAAGGTTTTACTCGAAAAGAGCTTGTGATAATCCAAAGGTATTTGCATAGAATGCCGCGACACGTTTTCCAGGCCACCAGTTCCCGTGCAAGTGTGATAATCCCTCTCTGTAATGTTTCCGGAGTTGCCTCTATCTTATTTGAACGCCGTTCATCTAAGGTAAGAACCCATAAGCATCAAGTTTGCTTTCCTGGTGGAATGCTCGATGAAGGCATTGACACATCAATCGTTCAAACCAGTTTACGCGAAATGGAAGAAGAATTGGGAATACCGAAAGAAAAGATTGAGGTGCTTGGAATATTGCGATGTAATTGGAATGAAGTTGCAAACATGACAGGAATAGCCGTAACTCCTGTTGTTGGATTTATTGGTGAAATAAATAATTTGAAGTTTTTCCCAAATTCCGATGAAGTAGAAGAGTACTTTACTGTCAGCATAGATGACCTTGTGGACGAGCAGAAATGGTTAGCAAGAAATTTTTCCACCCCAATGTTTACTGGTGGACCACATAATATTTGGGGACTTACTGGATATCTTCTGGAAAGGTTTGTTAGGGATGTTTTGTTGAAATGTACCGTTCAGTAATGGTTTCATGGAGGAGATATATTTTTATAAAGAATATAATTATTGAACCCTTATCAGTGAAAAACTATGTTGTATTTGATCTCTAACTCTTGGGTTATGCGGTCAAAGCCAAGTCGTTTAAGCAATTGCAGAAGCTTGTTCGATTAGAAGCTTCGCCTCTTCCAACAATTCAGTCGGGATTTCTCCTTCTTGTTGCTGATCTGCTTGGTTTTGCTGAAAATATTATACATTATCATCGTCATTCACGCGCATTATCAGTTACAACTTACTACTAAACACGTTAATTCCTCAATTGCGTCTCGTAGACGGCCTTTGCTGTCGGGAACCATCATATAACTTTCCTGCAGAACTTCAACTTGCTTTCTTATATCTTGAGTTCAATAGAAAAAAGAATATACATAAAATTTCTTCGTTGGAAAACCATTGAACAGCAACGCACCATATTCATCTCTCCCATCATCTTTCATTTTCTGAATTTTGGCTTCGTTGGTCACAACTTCCTTTTCGTACGAAGCTACCTCCTTTACTAACCTCTTGCAAACACCAATCTAACGAAGGGTGGTTCATGAAAGTACGACGTTGGAAGCGTGGTGGACTCACTTGCACTTTAATTCTTTTTTCAGGAGTTTCAATCGTCGTTTTCTTCGGCATTTTACTCGATACTAGAGACTGTGTCTGGTTGAAATAAGATGATTTTTTTTTAGGTGTTATAGGCCGTACTTTGTGGTACCATACACAGTAGATATGCTGCTTTGCAAATCCTGTTATTTAAAATTTTTGATTTTTTAAAATTGACATGAGAGCAGATGGCCTAGCGGCGTAGCCAAATGTAGAGCAGAAGTCATCACCATCATGTGGCATTTATTTTCGCTACCTACTACTGCTTGGGCGTGCTCGTTTTTATTACAGCAGAGAGTTGTTGTTTTGGGATTCGCCATTTTCCTATTGTATCTATATATGGTATAGCGTTTACTGTAGTATAGTAGGTGCATCATTTCGTCCAACATTATCTACTATGCTCTCCCCCTGTTTATCGAATTTTTGTATATGTGGCATTCTTCTCGCAGTTTGTGTGATCGGAGTACCCAGCTTTAAATTACAGCAGTTCAAAGGGGTCCATTCTTTGACGGGGGTCCCATTCCATCGATTCAGTCTTCTAAGACCGCCCATACTCCAAAATGAAGTGAAGTTTCATTCACGCGATGGGTTGTCGCCCTTAATAGCAACGAAAATTTTGAATGATTACAATTTGGAAGTTGGTTCGAAGCCACACTCTGTTTACAACATTCCCAATGCATTGACTTTCATTAGACTTTTGAGCATTCCAGTATTTGCGATTGCTTCATATTCAAATATGGTGAGGACTTCGTTTTGAAGGCAACGCTTAGTTATTATCCATCCGCATCCCTTGGTTTTTGCAGCACGGAACAGCATTCTTAATCTTTATTACAGCAGGGATTACCGATTATTTGGATGGTTATTTGGCCAGAACTCTAAAGCAAGAGTCATCCTTTGGTGCATTTCTTGATCCAGTTGCTGACAAGGTAATGTTGTGTGCATTATCCAATCGCATGCGTAACTTTTACAGCAGTTGATGGTTGCATGTGCTCTCGTTTTTATTCTCGCTCGAATTCCATCCGAAGTGACAGCATTGCCAATTGCAATGATAATTGCACGCGAAATATCCGTTAGTGCACTGAGAGAGTGGATGGCATCGCGCAGCATTCGCGAAGTTGTGAAAGTAGGAAGACTAGGAAAAATAAAGACTGCATTGCAAATGGCATCAGTAGCAGTGCTTCTGCTCACTCATAAATCTGCTGATGCGGTGGATATGTCACTGTCCAAGATGATGCGACTGCCACTAGCCCCAATGATAACTGTAGGTATTTTCTTATTGTATGGTGCTGCCTTAGCATCGGTAATTAGTGGTACTCAATATTTCATCGCTGCGATTGAAGCGTTGAAGACGATGAGTTAACTATCACCATATTGGTGTACTCGAATACGGTGCTGTAAACCATAAAATAATCATTATTTTTCTTTTCTTTTTTTTGTAGAATATTATCCGTTATACGTTATTATATTTCTTTCATTTTTTCGACTTATGCGCAAGAAGTTGATTCATTTTGTTCCTTTGTTCCATACCGAATTTACAATCCTACATTATTCATACAAAATCTAATGCAATTGATGTGATAGTGTACAAAATAATGAACGTGCCCCAAACAACAGTAAATCTGCAAACATTGCGATACCAGCTGCTAAGTTTGTCACCCTCTAACCTTAAAAAAATCAAAGGAGGAAAAACGAAGCATTGAACTGCATCTGTCAATCCCCCAACGGCTCCTAGCATGGATCCAAAGTAAGGTGCCTTCAGCGCAACTATTACAGTGGAAACAACCAAGATGGTGCGAATAATGTTCCTAACTACCATATCTTGCCTCTCCGTACTAACTTGAATGCAACGACTTGGATTGTAGATTGGATAAACGAACCTTAGAATAGAGTGAAGACTGTCTTACCTCAATATTATCCTTTCAATATGCTCTCGAGCAGGCGCTAATATCAAAATATAACTCAAAATGATACCGACACTCATCATTATTCCAACGATATCTCTTGGCACACCGGGAGAAAGATTTAGAATTACGTTTTGGCATACATGGTCTTCACAACCTACTAGTAAATGTCCCGAATGATCTCTAAACCGAATGTGTACCGTATATCAAATATCATAGGGAAAATAACAGTCAATCTTACCTGACAAATCCAACATCGTGATACATAATGAAACCAGCAATACCTACAATGGCAACCAAGATTACAGAGACCACATATGACCATGCTATAGGAGTTGTCAACACTGAGTAAGAGGTTTCACTTATGTCATCTGATACATGCTGTGACATCCAAGTTTTTAGTTTCAACGTTTCTGCTCCCATAGCGAGAGTACAATAGTGTATTGTAAAGAGAAACGTTGCTGGACCAAGAAAGTTCACAGCAGTGTTAAACCTAATCAAAGGCACATCTTGCCAATCATCCCTTTGAACCTTCGTACTACCATCGTAAAGAATTACTAACACAGTTACAGCTAATGCAATGACGCCAAACACTGTAAAAATAGTGAGGTCACGAAACGATCTTACCCATGACAACAATATCAAAGGTACGGTGGCGATAAAAATGACAGTTGAAGAGGGCAATGATAAGGCTTGTCCAACTGTTTCACCAAAAAAGATCATATAACCAGTACATCCTCCTAAACAGGAGACAATTGTGGTACTCTGTACAATGCCAAACCATGAATTGCCCAATGCTGATGCAGCGATTTCAGGGTAGCTTTTGGCTTCACCCGTTCTAATGTAAAAATATTTTTGGCATACGAGTAACATGCGAGCAGTATCAAACGATAGAATGGCAACCACACAAAGAATGATAGTTCCCCCAACTATACCAGATTGCTGAAACCCCCATGGCATCGCAAACAGAGATACGCCCAATAAAGCATTAATTGTATTCGCTACCACCGACACTTCATCCACCACTTCATCTGTCGTAACATTGTGGTTTTTTTGTGATAAATAACCACCAGAAGATTTTTGATATACATCTGTACTTTCATCAAAACCTATATCGATGCCATCCTCCACCCCCTCAACATTCAATGCACCGTACGTGTGGTGATATCCATTGTTGGCGGAAAAGGAGGTTGGCATTGTAGTGGGTAAGAGAGATTGGACGGCCCCCAGGCCTTCCTTCTCTTCAACCCCTTTTCTAGCAGTTATCCTTTTCGTCCCGATCTTGGAAATTCGCCCAAGTGGTTATGTCAGATCGTAGTGGAGCAACCAATTTTACTCTCCACTTTGACCTAACTTTTTCAGTGCAAAACACCTTACCAAGCCCTCTGTCCTCCGGTAGATCACAATTTTTAGTGAGACGGTTCCCCAGGTAGTGAGATATTCGAAGGATTGTGGAACTGGCTTATAAGTATGTAATGTGCGAAATTCTTATACAAACAACACAACAACAGCTATGGTACGCCAGAAGCCGGCTCTATTAGGCTGCTAACAACTTCGAAATGGTTGGTAGTTGATACAATAGGATATAGGGTATTGTACAAGCTAGCTTATAGAGGATAGAGAATGGAGAACAAGTACCAAGAATGCCACAGAAATTAAATTGTATATGCGTGAGTTATGTAGTTTTAGACAGCAGCAGAAGATTCATGCGGTTGGTCCGCTCGTGGAAATCCCAACGACCGACCAGAAATATTTTGGATCAACATAGACCAGAGTATGGCCCGTAGACAAAGCATGGAGGCTCATCTTAATAATGTTGGGTTACCTCATCGCCGTGTGAAAGGGTTGTCCTTTTACCTTTGATGAAATCTATTTGCCAACCGACGTGGTCACTGGATGGGAAACTGTTCACGCCAAAGTACACACTTTCGAAAAGATTCCATCAAACAACAATCGTGCGTTTGTTTCACTTCATGGTAATGTTAGCCACATAGTTGTAGGATTAGTTGGCATCGTATTAAAGAAGTTGCATGCACAAGATCGCATTTAGAAGCAATTAGACAAGCTATCTATCAGAATCGAACAAACAGCAAGTATGCAATAATTATAGAAGATGATATATTTATTCCTTTCAATATTGATTTCAATAACTTAGTATAGACAGCTCCATCGGATTTCAGTATTCTATAATTGACTCGATGAGGCATTCTTTTGATCGTTTTGAAAAGCATGGTGAACTATGGATTGAACATAAACCTAGAGTATTTCTTGCCTTCTGGTCAACGTGCGCTTATCTATAATCGCGAAGCATTGAAACCCACTATTGATAAAATAATATGTCCTGATAAAGAAGGGAGGTTCCACATGAAAATTATTGCTGGGATTCCAGGTCCATGTCGCCCCCTTGATTCGGAATGTTGTACTAAACGAGGTAATGGATATGTATTTGTCCACCAAGCCCCTTTTATTCTTGCATATAAGGGTTTTCAGGCCGACTCTTTTATGCTCTGAATAAAACTTACGTGCTAAACATTCAATTGATTACTAATGGTGAAGGCGGAAATCAACGTACATTTCACCAAGATCACGTGGAACTACTTCACCAATTTTCATTTTTGAAGCAGCGGGGTTATATTAACGATTTAATTCAATCAAAAGTGACGCAATATACATATACCAAATGCATACAAATGGCAAAATGCGACTCAAATCTTTTGGATCAGTTTCCCAGATCGATTGCTGGCAATGTCAAATATGCAACAGTATTTTTCATCCACCGTTATGTGGAAAAATACTGGAATCATGGATATTCGTGACATCAATTTGTTTGTGCCTTCAGACCTTATAAATTCTTGGGACGCTGTACATTGCAAAGGTTAAACCGATCTTTTGAAATTTTATGATACATCGAAGCAAGATGAATTAGTACGAAGTGGGTATAATGGTAATTGTTGGATTATGTGGACGCAGCCGCCATTCCTCGCAGAATATGAAGGAGCTTGCTTTGTCAGTGTCCCATCTGTGGACAGTTTATAGCGATTTGCTGTGACCACTGAAGACGCTGTTGAATTCCCTTTTGATATAGACTTTGATAAATTGGCTTCTGTTTCTGCGATTGGTCGTAACCGAACATGCTCATCGTGGTGATGTCATTTGTAATGAGAAATTTCGTGATGAACTTTCTGTAAAGGCATATATTGTTAGCTTGAATAAAGCATTGGAGCAGCGACATTCATCGCATGGAGTATGTATCGTCATCGGATGGCATCTCAGTGATGGACAGTGTCCCTATTTCATGTTTTAACATGACGTTTCTGCGTGAATTATACATGGGACCAGCATCATCTAGTGGCAGCAATGCAGTTCACTGTAGAACAAAAAGGGGATACCATGCGAAAATTTGTTGATTACATGTATATAAATAGAATAAAATAATAATATCGCATTTTCGGATGTGCGTGCTCCTTGCTGCTACTGACTTCGTTCATGTTCCATATTGTTATAATATGGATTATGTGTATCAATTAATAATAAGGCCTAAAAACCATTAATTGCTGCTACTTAAAATCGCTTCAATGAGTTTCGTGCTGTATTATACAATACTTCCTGCTTGAAACCTTGTCAGTAGCGTCATTACTTTATGTGTTCTCGTCGTGTGACTGGTTGTCTTTTAATCTTGAGTTTAGTTATGCTGTATCGATTCGGAACTTCATTCCTGGGCAAAGGGAGAAGCAGTCTTGTGCGTCCACACAAAGCATTTTATTTGGTTGAAAGAACTTTTATCAAGGGTAGATCTACACGACATGCCATTCATTCGGGAAATGATATTAATTTTGCTGAAAAAGGATGGTCAGTTGTTGATATGGCGAGTCCACAGGAGCGTAGACTCATAAATATGAAATCGAGAATTAATTCTGCCACTCCACCCAAACCAGACGAAACTATTTTCAAACTAGACGCCGCTGATGGTGAGACGCTTGACCAAATGATTAATGGAAAACAACCCCGAGCATCCCAAGGCTCTATTTTTCAGAACAGGAGAAAGAAAGAGGATAAACAAAAACCTCGTAGTTTGGTCCAACATGATCTATCCAGGGTGTTCAACGCTCGTGACAATTCTGATCAGCCAAGTAGTGCGGTTCGAGGGTTTCTAGAGCTGAATCCCTCTATTTGCTCTGGTTGCGGGTCGTCATTTCAAAGCAAACGGGTTGATGCACCTGGTTACTTGCCCCCCGAAAAGTTTCACGAACACCAAGAGATTGCTCAGGTTATTAGGAAACAGCAAGATGCTGTGCGAATTCTCAAGATGGCTGACATTGAATACAATAGTGAAGCGGCAGAGAAGATGCTGAAATTATCCGGCTATCCTGAGGACATTATCGCTCACGTAAAAACTGTGGATCGTGAATCTACTGATTGTGATGGGGAGATGACAAACCAATTGATGTGCATTTGCCAGAGATGCTTTCGCCTCCAGCAATATGGTCAAGTGGAACATACCTTGCGCCCAGGATGGTCAAGTAACCAGTTGCTTACCCCTGAGCGATTTGAATCTTTGTTGAGTCCAATCAAAGATACAAAAACGGTGATTCTCTGCATTGTTGATGTTTTTGATCTTCAAGGATCTGTTGTAAAGAATCTGAAGCAAATTATTGGAGATAACCCACTTGTTATCGCGGTAAACAAAATCGACCTTCTTCCCAAGGATATATCTCACATTCGAGTTACCAATTGGGTTCATTCAGAAATTAAGCGTATATGCGGTTTCACTTCTCCAAAGTTTGGTCACAATGTGCAATTCAACGAAGATGACGTTGCAGAAGCTGGAGTTCTACGCGTTTCCAATGTGCACTTGGTTAGTTGTCAAACGAATTACGGTATCAGAGATGTGGTTAAAAAGGTAGTCTCGCTTGCATCTGATTTTGGTAATAAAGTGCATGTTCTAGGTGCAGCTAACGTGGGGAAATCATCATTTATCAACAGATTGCTCACACCCACTCCAATTCCAGTAATGAAGACATCGGGTAGAAAGAAAGTTCCATTAATTACTGTTTCCAATCTTCCAGGAACAACATTAGATTTTTTAAGGATAAAAATGCCCAATGGAATAACTGTCATTGATACACCTGGACTCATAAACAAGGGTCATTTGACATCTAAGTTGACAACTGATGAGCTTAAACAAGTTTTACCAAATAAAAATATCACCCCTGTAACACTCCGATTAGAAGCAGGTAAATGCGTTCTGATGGGTGGATTTGCAAAAATTGATGTTGTCGAGGTAAAACACGTTGAGTCAGCCATATACAATTTACATTCTTATTTACATTCTGAATATATAGGGCCGACCGTTCTATTTCACATTCTTCGCATCGAATGATATCAAGCTGCATCAAACTGATTCATCACGAGCAGACTCATTCCTCAAAGCTCATGTAGGGAAGCTCATATTTCCACCTACATCATATTCTCGGATTGAAGAAGTTGGACCATTCGAGGTAACAGAGCTTCAGGTACTTCAATTCATCGACCATTTTGTGCACATTTCGACCTGATTTTCCTTCTTTAGATCAAGGGTGAGGGTTGGAAGAAATCAACAGAAGATATTGTCATTCCTGGAATGGGATGGATAGCCATCACAGGTGCAGGAAATGCAAAAGTACAAATTACAGCTCCAAGTGGGACGGAAATCTCAACAAGACCATCGTTATTACCCTTCGAAGCACAATTTTCAACAGCAAAATTCACAGGAAGCAAAATCTTGAAAAAAAGCTCAAAATAAATGAAAAATTGCACTACAATTACACTACAACATGAATGGTTTGGAATCTGGAGAAGGAACAGTACATTCTAGGTGAATAGTGTTATGATACTGTAATTGTTACCACCAACGTAAGTAGTTACCAAACGTTTCTAGAATGGACTCAGAGGGAGGTTGATAACCTGGAATTTGTTCTTCTGTGTCAAGTTCTGATTCATCATCACGACTAACTCGCCTATCACCTGAATTGTCGGATGGGTCATGCAAACTGCCAATCGACGTAGTACGTCCAAGTAATGTTGGCCGTGACGGTGGTAAGTTTCCAATTGAAAGGCGATCCATTTGCTCCGACGGAGTTTCTTTTAAAGCTCGTAGCAAATTAAAAGAAAAAATGATACAAATAATACCGACACTAAAAGCAAAAACAACTTCTACCACAACCAATGCCAAAATCGCATTGTAGGCGATTGGAGCGGCAGCTGACGATGAAGCCGATGCTGAATGACATCCGCACCAAAAACAAATTAGAAGAATGTCAATTCGATTTTTGCAAATCATATTGAGAGTTTGATTCGAACATAAATTTCTTCAATCCCAAATGCAACCAAAGGATCGATCAAAGAAACAAATATTGAATTATTATGGTAATTCTCTTCATTCAATCTTCTCTTTTTTTTTTTAACGGTGACGATTCTCTTTTTATATTTTGCGGATTTGCGAACAAACTATGACGTAAAATTGTACATTGTAAAAATGTCGTCGCCGTTTCAGTCCAGCAGTTTTTGCGCGGTCCCGGTCGGTCTGAATAAACCATGAGCAGCTGGGAGCGCTTGTACAATATTCCTATTGTGACATCATAATAAGGATATCAAACCCAATTGGCGTGTGAATATAAGCGGTTTTGATTGCATCAATTGATGTATAGAGCGCAACACATCAGAACATGAAGAACCTTCACCCAAAACATTCGATTCTATTCCACCTTTTCATTCTCTTCATTTATGCTACAGTTACCAATCAGCAAAAACTGGTGTTGGATGATCTCGTCAATGAAGCTCCCAATTTTATACCCGGTGCCTCCTCGAATGTATCCCTCGACAGCTCATCGTCGGAGATGATTTACAATTTTTCAGATCCAACCAATTCTACCCAATCCAACCGTCTTATTCATACACCTACAATCATTTTAATAACTGATATATCGATTACCATGGAATGGCAGTTTGAAATAGGTGCTTTTGCATTCCGCGCGCCAAGTCAATTTGCTATTGAACTTGCGTCCGGAAAGTATTCTGAAGAGTTTACGGAGATCGATCGATACTCGGTAGAGGTTGGTCAGCTTCGAACCACCACACTTACGCAAACATATACACTAAATGGTCTTCAGCCAACAAATTGGTACAGAACTCGTATTGTCCCCATTTTCAGTGGAGGTCCTGGACTTTCATCTTATGCTGTTACGTTCACTACTCTTCGAAGTCCCGTAAACTACTGGGAACCTTTGCTGGCTCGCAGATCTTCTTTGTTATCCTTTGGGCGTGGATTTTCAGATCCTGTACAGGATCGACCACATTTGAGCCCAGGAGTTGAGATATTCGAAAAACAAGTGAGAAATAAGGAACTTCCACAATGGTTCTCTGACTCCCCAACAAGGGAGAGTCCAGTGATTCCCAGTGGTAGAAGGGGCCATTCTCTGACGCTGATTGAAGATAACTTATTTATGTTTGGAGGAAGAACAAATGGTTAGAGGTTAATAATCTCGCAAAAATTTCTTCATCGTTTCATTTTTCTTTAGGTTACTCATGCGCAAGTACAATTATTGATACGTTGGACTTAGGAAATTATGATTCAGGGAGAACCATTTACCCATGTGTTAAGAAACATGCTGAGGTAACATCGACAAATTTTCGGTTAAAAGTTTATTTGATCGCTTTTTCAGGTCGATGAAGTGTGGAAGCTTGATGCTAACACTTTTACTTGGGTCTATATCAATACAACCGACTACAACTATATGAATCCTTCATACAACAAGGTTACTGGTGCTGCAGTTGCTCCACCATCAAGGGAACAACATAGTGCATCATTATTAGCTGGAAATTTATTTATTTTCGGTGGGAAATCAAGACTACATGACGTTGACTCCCTTGGGTTTCCCATACTTACCAATAAGACTGATATAGTCTATAATGATTTATGGATGCTGGAAGTTGAGCACGCGAAAACTTCATCGTTCCATTTTACCAACCTTTCTATCAAATATGAAACCAATATGTACGATACATCAGATGGGAAACGACTTCCATACCAGCAATGGTTCAATTCAACAAAAACGGATCTTTCTAATTTTAATTCAACAATTTATCAAGACAGGCGAAATATTTTCCCTATCAATGCATATCCGATGATAAACCAAAAAATTAATCGGCATGGTAAATTTGAAGGGGAATCACCTCGATTTGGACAATGTATTGATGATATTACAGTGAAGGTATGATTTTTGTTTTGCAATGCTAGCCTGGATATAAATGTTTCTTCTTAGGTTCGTTTGCGTCATCCATGCATCAATCAAGTGCGAATCTCACTTGTTGGTCCTGGACCGAGTACGGGATCTCCAAATTTTTTTCCTGTCCATAATTCGTTTGAGGTTAGATTGTTAAGGAATATTCTCACTAACTCAACAAATTGTGTCGGTGGAATTCATTCATTTGTATTTAATGAAGCTTACACGGATGATGCCAGTGTAAAAGGTAGAGATGTTCCATTCAGTAATGCAGCTCAAAATAATTTGTTGAAGCCTGCGGGTAAACTATCGGAGTTTCGAGGAAGTACACATGCGAGTACTTGGAGCCTTATCCTCGAAGACATGTTACAAGATACTCTTTTGGGGGAAATTATTGATTGGGAAATAACCTTCGTGACAACTCCTTGTTTTCCTGCCTACTTTTGGACCCCAATTTCACTAGCTACAACTACAAAACCTCCCGCAAGATATGATGCAAAAATGATTACTCATGAAAACTCTTTGTTTGTATTCGGAGGAAGAGACGCTAAAGATAATGTTCTGCAAGATCTCTATCGATTTGATTACCCAGATAGAAAGTGGATTTCATTGGAAGCTGTTGGATTTTACAATTCTGCACTGGATCCTTCTTCAAGTGTTGGTAGCAATATGGTAATGACTCCATGGGGACTGATACGTTTCGGTGGGTACTATCGCCAGCGATATATGTCCAATATTTACAATACTCGCAGTAGTATTGCAAGCACTGAAAAGGATGTATACCTTTACCAAAATGCAAACAATCCAAACCATAAATATTTCAACTCTTTTACGAATCAAGATTCGTCAGGTGTGAGCAGCAGCACGTTATTTACCCATGATGAACAGCGTGGAAATATCTATGAAAATAGTATGCTTGTTATGGACCCTGTTACTATGCGTTGGCAAGGTATTAATATTACGATCGTTGATCACCCGCACTTGAGCGAAATATTTAATTATTACGAATACAGTGACAATGTGCAAAATACTGACTATAGTATGTACAAAAGCCACTTTTTCCCCTATTTGATGCACAAAGAGCCAATTGGACGGTACCTCTCTTCTGTTGCGTTCATCCCTGCTGCGGCTATGAAGTGGCATCAGTCCTTTGGAAATCGGATTCTGTATGATTCCAACAAAGCTTCATATCAAGCTAATTACCAAAATACCGTTGGCGATAGTCTAATTGTGTTTGGAGGGTTTGATGCAGCTGTAGGCAGTATTTCGGATGGATCTTCAGGTGGATTTTTGTCGGACTTGTGGATATTACGATTGAACCAAATGAGTGCGCTCTCATATCGTGATTCCAAAGTAAAGTACATTGAGAGCAATTGTAAGTGGAGAATGAATCCCAGTGCGCAGAATAACTTTGGCACAACTTCTTGTCTTCTTGGAAATAGTGGTACTAATTGTCAATTTAGAGATTTGTTGATGCTGGTATGGTGTAGTCAGCACAATCAAACGATTACATAGAAGATAAAGGCAGTATAATTTGCATTTGTAAATTTGTATAGGATTTGTCAATTATGTACATAACAGATTGATTGATAGGGATTGGGTGTATACAACTTCTTAACGTTTATGTAAGTAATACTATAGACAACTCTAATTCCCAAAATTTCCATTCCTTCATTAACAAAATTAATTCATGAAATCAAACGCACTGCTAATATTGTTAGAAGTGGGTTTTTGGGCCTGTCCCGATTGCTGCATGGTTGGATAGGTATTGCTGACGTTAGATGGTTGATAATGGACAGCAGTATTGTACATCGCTTGTTGACCATAAGAAGGTTGCTGCTGGTAATTATATTGTTGGCCATAGGGCATTGATGTTGGACCTGAATTGGTGTACGCTTGTTGCTGCATTCCATAACTGCTATTACTTGCAACATTCATCCCCATAAACATGCTGTTGGTTGGCATGTTGCTTCCTTGTGGATGTTGTGGATAAGCTCCATGACCATTGGTTACTCCAACATTGGCGTTACCATAATTATGTTGCAGAGGTACAGAAGTAGATGTAGCCACCGGAATAACTGGCGGTACATACCCCATTGGTTTCGCCAAGTTTCCAATGTTTGAAGTACCAACTGTTGCCGAGGATGATGCATAATTGTTACCGTTGGCAAAACCAAGAAAAGCACTGGGAGTACTACTATTGTTAAAGCCACTGGAAGTACTACTATTGTTCAAGCCACTTGCAGCGCCACTGTTGAAACCACTTAATGATCCACCATAGCCACTGCTGGCGGGTCCCGATGAATACACTGGCATCGCATTAGTATTACCGCTATTGTAAATTGAGCTGTTGGGTGGTCCAGTATAAGTACTGTTTGGCGGGTTTTGTTGTACCCCATTCGAAATGGAAGAAGATCCAAGATGACCACTCGCCAATTGGGACCCTGATGAAAAGGTCGATTTGGAATATGGTGAAGACGTCGTCATACTGGGGATAGAGGGGGCAGTGTAGGGAATATGTGGAATCGACGCAGATATTGGTTGACTCGGTGGAAGGGCTGATCCCATCTGGCCAGGTCCTATAGCGACAGATAGTTTCGCAATTTGCTCTTGAGTTTGTTTCAATTGATCTTCTAGCGATATACCAGAATATGGTGGCACACCAGATGATGGTGGAGGTATTGGCGGTGCTCCAGAAGAAAGGATTCCCTGTGTGGATGGCGTTGTCACATTTGACGACTTCTTTGATTGCGCCAACGAGTTCATAAAGTCATCCAGATCGATACTCGAGTCGAGAGGTGTCTCTATAGAAGAGTGTTGGTCACTAGAAGACACCGGAGGCGCAGCAACAGTCATCGTAGGTGGCCGATATTCAGGTTCTTTTTCCGTAACCTTGGAAGATTTCGATGAAGAGAACCAAGAAAACGACGACTTTGAAGATGATGCACTGTTAGCAGCAACAGAATTTGTTGCCGAGGAACTACCTGTAGACCCAAATCCTTCAATTTTAGATGCAACGGAAGCATTAACACTGGGAATAGACGGAGCAGAATTAGAGGTTGAGGGTGATATCATTGGTGCAGTGTAGCCGAAAGACGAACTTGGTGCAGATGGAGGCAACGGCGGAGGAACCGGAGGGGGGCTGGAGGGTACAGATACTGGCAATGGAGGTGGTGGCATGGTCGGAACCGGAGGTGGCATATCAAATGAGGATGCAGAATAATTGTGCAGATCTGACGTGGGAGATGGTTGACTAGGAGGAGGTGGTGGTGGTGGAAGATTTGGTGGAGGTGGAGGGGGAGCACATGGCACCGGTGGAGGTCCTCCAAGTCTGGTTAACCCATGTACTTCACCAAATGTAGAAGCTGACGAATCATAACTCATTGATCTATACAAATTACGAGTATTGGTGAGGATCGCTTTTGCACCACTGAATGGATCGATTAAACTGCGGTCCAATTCTTCCCCAAATGAGATGGGGTCCATTCGAAGTTCAATAGTTCTTGGTTCGCACATTTTTTTCATCATTGATTTCACTAAGCTCACTACCGTCTCAAATTGACGTTTATCCATGGTTCTATCAATTACCAATGGTAATATTGAAGGCAATATAGACGAAGCAATATGTTCATGACCTAGTACATCCGAAACTATCTCATAGCACCCCACCACGTGAAGAGAAACATTCGATGTACGATCGTTGTCTGCAATATACTTCAACGAAGGCACAATATTCGCCACTATGTATGGCTTATCCAATTTTCTCATAAAAAGAGATATTATGAAGAGGGATTGAACTTTCACATTCGAATCAGTATTTTTACAAGCTTCTTTGCAAAGTTGAGGAATTAACTTCTCGGTCAGTTGTGCACCTTCTAATCTAGACTGAACATTATCATCCCAAAGTTTTTCAAACGTCAAGTTCTGCAATAAGGCGTGTTGCTTTTCTAGAGCGTTGCAAAATAAATTGGTTGCGTTAATCTACGAAAGATAGGGCAATCAATATCGGCAATAATAAAAAGTTCAATAGCGACGTGGATGGGACCCACCTGAAAAAAGCTCACAGAAAACGAATCCAAGATAAAGTTTAGGGCGTGCAAAAATGATTGCATTGTTTCAATACTGGTGTTCAAGCCCATGCCAGCTGCAAAATATTGCCCGGCAATAGACTGAAATTGATCACGAGAGAAAATGGCAGCGCATGATTGGAAAATTGGTAACCCATACTCCCACAATGACGGCACTGCAACACAAAGTTTTCCTATCGATGGGAGAACAGTAAACTTCAACAATCTGGGAGGAAAAGTATCAAGCTGCCCTTGCAATGTCATGAGCTGAGTAGTTTGGGATCCAATATCTTTCATATGTAACTTCTCAACAGCACTGATGATGGCCTGATTTCCCGATACATAAAAAGGATTCGTTGTGATATCAGTCGCCGTCAACCGCTGTTGCTGATTTGAGTTAAGAAGTCCGGAAATTAGCCTATCGATACCGAGGGGTAAAAAACTATAATCAATATATCTCATTTGGTCAAATGCAGCCGAATATTGACTTGCGTCGTTATTGATAATAGTCAAAAATGATCGAAAAGATGTCCTTTCATTCGGAGTCATTTTCAGGTTGAAACGATAAACTTCGTACATTACTAACGCTAGCGAAAATACGTCGTGAGCAGGTGCCAGGTATCTTACTCCTGGGGGATTATAACCTCCTTCAATCATTTCTGGCGAGCTGTAACGCAGGTCCGGCTCCAATCTTATCAAGCTCTGGGATTGATTTACATTGTTGATAGCTTTAAGAAAGTATGGAGATGCTATACGCTGCAAATCTCCTTGCTGAAAGGACAAACTGAAACCAAATCCACAAAGTTTCCAATGGCCTGTTGCGGTGATAACAATTGATTCCGGGGTGATGTTGAGATGAAGTCTCTTTTGAACATTGTGCATAAATAGTAATCCTTCAGACATCATCAGCATTGCTCGAGATATTTCCATTTCGGAAACAGTATTACTTCCTTCAAAAAACTCAGAATGGTGAATGTATCCACCAGGTATATACTCAAAGTTATTGAGAATATCTGCGAGTGAACACACGATTCTTTCAGTTGTAAATGCCAAACCATTCTTACTGTCCTCAATAATCTAATGGAAGAAACAAACGAATGAGAAGAAAGCATTTATCGCCATGTAGGTAAAAGTACCTCAATAGAACTAATTAAACTGGGGCAAGCGTTGGTTTCCTTTGTGACCGCCATATCCTTCTTCATGATTTGGTAAATTTGCTCAACCACAGTCTTGTCAATACTCAAATTACTTAATGCAGATTTCATCCCGTCTTTCTTCTTATTCAAAAGTTCTCCTTTGTCAAATGCCCAAATTGACACTAAACGCCCCGTAGAATCTTTGCTTTTCCCAGGCCAAATCTTCCACAATTGCAAATGTCCAGCAGTTGCTGTGTATTCCTTTGGAACATCATACTTTTTCTCGATCGCATTTCCCATTTTGTCTCGAACCGGTCGATAGATTTTAACAAATGAAATTACTTCGTGAAAATTCGTGAAATAAAAATACTCCTGCGAGAGCAACAAGCGGCCAGCAGCAAGCAGCAGAGAGCGCAAAGCGACGCAGCAGAGAGCAGCGAGAGGGGGTGCCCGGCATATGCATATGTGCAGATTACACATAGGCATACTGTAATAAGCATGGAGGTCCAAAATTCTGCAATGATCAGTATTATTAGGATTAATGAATCTTAAACCGAGATGGAGGTTTCATCAACAAAATATGCGCATGATGATAAATATACATTTACAGAAGTTACGTAAAATGCAACTTGTTATCACTATCATGAAGTACAATATTATCATGCCAAAGATGATCTCACTCATCAACAAATTACACATTCATTGGTCTTCCTTGAGAAGCGGCATCCATAGCAGATTGAGGTTGCTCGAAATTAGAATTATCAAATCTGGAAGCTATCTTGTGTACTTCTTCTGTTGTGAATTCAGCGGCACTACTGGCTGCGTGACTAAATTGCTCCCACCCATGCTGTGCCGCAGTGGAAACCTGTTCAGAAACCTGATCAAAGATTACTAAGGCTGTACAAGAAATGAATTCTCTGGTCTCACATGTTTCACGGTTGGTTTCACTTTTTCTGTTGCAATATTTACATTTTCCCGAGTCTTTTCCAGGACTACCACCGTTGTGGCTTTTGTTTGCTCCCATAGAGGAGTTGCCGCATCAACTGTTTTTTGCCAGGCTGGAGTAACAACTTCACTTGTTTTTTCCCAAGCAGGTTTCACTACTTCAGCAGTTTTTTCCAGTGCAGGTGCAACAACTTCAGCGGTCTTTTGTTTTATGTTTTGTACCGATTCACTATTATATACTTCAGTAGCTTTGGTCATTACAAATCCACTGACGGCAAACCATCCACGCTTCAGCTTCTCCAACGGAATGACATTCTCAATAGAAGAATCGGGTCCTTCATCTTGTTGTTGACCTTCTGCCATATTGGTTGGCTCGTCATGATTAAATTGATGTGATTGCTGTCGTTCAGCACCATCAGAATAATCATTGCTTGAAAACTCCATCCTTATAGCTATGACGATAACACAAATTGTGATTCTTGAAGTTGAAATTCTGCTTTCCCACAACTCCATCCCAAATCAATCAATCCCAAATCTGCTGCGGCCCGCCTGCGCCTGCTGCTGCGGCCTCTAGCTCTGCTGTGTGTGTCCGCTGGTGCGTCATCGCCGCTCTTTAACGTGACACAAGTTACTCTAATGTTACTAGATTCTTGTTCCACATTAGAACTATAACTATACTACTCTCTCTGCTTGCTGAGGCCTGATTGGCGAGCTCAACAACCAAAAACGACTATAGTAGACCCAGCACAACATTAATTAATTATATACATTCTGATTGAGAGCTTTCACCATCAAGATTTCAAGATATTTTTTGGTTCAAACATTCTGGTTCTGTGTTACTGCAACTTGTCAACCTGAGTTCTGGCTGTAGTCATATAGTATATTGTTGTGTCTCCTCAATCATCTTACGTGTGCCCCTATAGTATAGTATCTTGACCTATTAATCGTATAATAATGGCTTTCAAGTCGAGCTCGTCAAGTTCATCGAATGCTCGTCCTACATCATACAGTTCCTCTCCTTTGGAAGCTTCATATCAACGGTGGATCAATAAACAGTTAGAAGCACGAGCCCTTGAATATTCACAAGTTCACAAAGTTTCTGTGTGCTGTGCAAGTTGGAATGTAAATGCAAGAGAGTTAATTGACAATTGTGATCTCAGTGGATGGTTATTGAGTGGATCTTCTCCACCTGCTGATATTTATGCCATTGGTTTGCAGGAAATTGTCGATCTCAATGTTATAAATGTAGTCATAAACAGCAATGCAAGTGACGAAAAATCGAGTTATTGGCACAATCAAGTCTTTCGTGTTTTGCAAAATACCGGTGTTGAATACTCTTTATTAGCTGAAAAGCATATGGTTGGTCTTCAGCTTATGATTTTCACCAGATTGTCTTTAAAGGCATCGATTGGTGACGTTCGAAGTGCTCATGTCTATACCGGGGGTTATGGGGTCACTGGTAACAAGGGGGGCATTACGATTCGATTCGATGTATTTGATAGTCCTTTGTGCTTTGTTTGTTCACATTTTCATGCAAATAGAGAAAATGTTGAGCAGCGAAATTTAGATTTTCATACTATTCTGGAAACTACGTTGTTATCACCACCTGCAGTCATTTCGAAGCGACCTTCTTTGTCGACAGGTAGCATCGGTAGCAGCACAGTAAAGATGGATAATCGCAGAGAATCAGTCAGCAATCGGCACTATAGTTTGAACTTGAAATCCAGTAATCTTAGTGGTCCGTTGAAAATTGATGGTCATGAACAGATATTTTGGTTTGGCGATTTGAACTATCGCATGGTTGAAGAGTTAGAAGACCAGCAAGTGTTCGACATTGTACATAGTGGTAATTGGGGAGGATTGAGATCAAAAGATCAACTTAATGTAGAAAGAGAAAAGGGGAACGTTTTCCAAAATTTTGAAGAGGGTGTGTTGACTTTCCCTCCCACTTATAAATATCAACCTGGTACAAATGTCTACGACCAGCGGCCAGAAAAGAAAATTCGAGCTCCGGCGTGGTGTGATCGGGTATTGTGGAAATGCCTTAATAAAGATAGTGTCATTTTACTCTCTTACCAGACCGCTCCTCTCAATATATCCGATCATAAACCTATCAGTGCTTGGTTTGAATGCGGTGTACGTAAAGTTGTTTTGGAGAAAGCCCGCGAAGTATATCAAGATTTGTTGTTTGCTGTAGACAAATGGATAAATGCCTCAACTCCAAAGCTTTCCCTAGAAAATCGACTGTATGATTTTGGAGCAGTATCAATTAATGTGAGTTTCATGCACATATACTTTTATCTACGTATTCCTCATTGTAAAATTTGTTTAGCAAAAGTACACCAAAGACATAGTGATTACAAACACCGGGACAGTTATGGCAGAATGGAAATTTATTCCAAAGAATGATGAACTTTTTGTATCCAAACCTTGGCTGAAATTTTATCCAGAGGAGGGAATAATTGCTCCTGGCGAATCGTCCGTGATAAAGGCCAGTCTTTACTTTGCTCCAGAATCTATATTAGGAATGCCCGATACACGTGGATCTATGGTAGGTTCTGTGCTTTTATCTATCAATGATTATATCCATTAAATTTTACTGATTTAGCCCTTGGAAGACATCGTTATATTGAGAGTCGTTAATGGTAGTGATTTTTTCTGTATTTTCACCGGTTTGGTTGAAGAGGAAGGTGTTGAAAGAGCGCGGAAGAGTATTCGCATCCACAAGGTTGGTTCTTCCTCCACCGTTTTAAAGGCTGTGGATGGTGGAATGGTGGATTTCGACAGCGATGAGGAAAATTAGTGCATGTGATTCATACAACCCTTTTCATGAACTCATGAACTGTGGTCATCGTTTGGTTTATTCTCAACATTTTGGAGATAACATTTTATCAATTATCATTAACTTGCTTGATGACGGTATTAGATGAATGTTGAACAGTTGGTCCGGCTGCCCCTCTTTGAATCTTAATTATGTAACATTTTGTTGGTCGTGTGAGACCAATGTAACACTTCATCACCGTACAGTAATACCTCCAACACCTGTAACACCAATATCTAGGTGTATGATTGTATAATGCGCCAGCAGAGGCGCATGCCAAGATCAAGAGTTGGTTGTAGTATAGCACGTGCTCAATGCTCTGCTGTTCGCCTCTGCTGTGTGCCTGCGCCAGCTTGTATTATTATTATTGTTGTTTATACTTCTATTTTAATACCGGCCGGGTTGTATGTAATGTATTTTTTTTTTGTTGAACAAGATCTTTAAAAGAAGTATGGTCGAGTAGATTTCCATAAAACATAAGAAGCAAATGAATCCCGAAGTTGAGATGAAACTCTCAGCGACTGAAGCAGACTCAACCCGA